>LUMJ01000344.1_pt1 | contig 20143 bp, 28 predicted proteins | sample 729631 | NCBI WGS metagenome assembly LUMJ01 (sample SAMN03860266, study PRJNA289734) | marine metagenome | biome: seawater column; feature: ocean; material: water; isolation source: Red Sea water column Station 22 - depth 500m | place: Saudi Arabia: Red Sea | collected 2011-10-15 | depth 500 m
TATCATTTGTTTACTTTTCAGCGGAATCTTTACACCAATTACTAGTACATTGGACTGTTGTTTTGGCTCAAAAATTTCTAAATTATTATTAAATGCATCAGCATTTTTTATTATAATTTTGAAATTATCTTCTGTTTTTATTTCATTAAATGAATAATTTTCTTGAACTAACCATCGTTCAACGCTCTCGTGTAAATTTTTCACATTTATTGAATATTCTTAGCAAATCTATGTTTTACCATATGGATTTAATATATTTCTAAATTCGAATTTAGAAATATACTCATAAATGATGTTATCTTAAATATTTACACCGTACCAAGTGTCCGGAATAGGAGCAAACCCAGCTAGGGATATATCAAGAATGATTCCCACAGCTAACAGTATTAGACCTAGATACATGCATTTTTTTGCTTTTTCACGATCATCCCTTCTTAACGCAAAATATGCAATTATTCCACCAATTATTCCCAAAAATATCGGTAAAAGATACCACCAATTACTTCTTTTTCTCTCTGGATACATTTCTTCTAAATTTTCTTTTTATTTAGTAATTAATTTCTGTTTTTAGTGTTTTTTTAATTCTATGCTCATTAGGTGCCTTTGGATTAGAAAGTCGTGGATAATAGACTAATCTTGCTCCACAATCAACACAATATCTATTGGTTCGTCTAGTTCTGGTCAATGTGAACCTCCTGCATTATCACTAATATGCGATCATCTATTAGATCTATGTAGTCTAATTCCCTCAACCAATTAGTTCCATCGATCAATGCTTAAAATTATGATTAAAAAAAATATGCGCCGCCCGTCAGACTTGAACTGACGACCAACGGATTAACAGTCCGACGCTCTACCACGCTGAGCTAGGGCGGCATAGATTTTCTACCTAGACAAAAGCGATTTAATCCTTGCTATAATAAAAAAAAGACATAATTATTCATTAAATTGCGAAAAAAACTCAATAATTTCTTCATTATACTTTTCAACAATTTCCACTATTTGCATGTGTTCATCCGGAGTTGGCTCCCTTTTATGGAAAACTTGAAATGCACTCAATGCAGAACCTACCATTTCTCCTACAAAAAACCCACATAAGAAATCTCCAGTATTTTTACATTTCCAAACTTTACCAATTCGTGGAGATGCGCCAGCAGTACGATAAAGTTCTAGCGTCTCAGAAATCAGTTTGTTTGTTTGTTTTATGAATTCGGCATCAAGTACCATATTTTCTGATCAAAATACAACATAAAATAACTGTTTTATTATTTTTCTATTCCTTTTGATTTGAAATACTTGTAAATTCCATCAAGAAACACTCTATGATCTTTGTTTTTTACTTTAGATCTTAATTGGATTTCCGCGGCAGTTTGTGTAACATCTGTTAGAATTGGTCCTGTTATTATAAGGTCATCACCTTTAGGTACTACTTTGGTTTCACCCCAAATTTTAGTAACTCTAGGTGCTTTTTCACCTTGGAAATTTTCAATTAAAACTTTTTTACCATCAATTTTTATAGTAATTGGAAAGTGTGAAGAAACAATTTTCATCTTTACAGTATAACCATCTATAATACCTTCACAAAGTGTTTGAATTAATGATTTTGCAGTGTTTAATATTGCGTAGTCTTTTTTTCTTGTACCGACAGCACTAAGGTGTATTTTATTATTATTGATGCTTATATTGACTGGTATTTTTTTGAAATTTTTATACGTTTTACCCAAAGGTCCTTCAACTTGTAACATTGAATTTTTTAAATTAACTTTAACATTTTGTGGTATATCAATTTCTGTTTCAAAATTTTTTGTTTGACTAATAGACATATCCTATCAAAAATCCTCCTAAACCTTTGTTTGCAGCTTCATGATGTGACATAACACCTTGATTTGTAGTTACAATTAACATTCCTCTATTAAATGATGGAAGAAATCGTTCTTCCCAAAGATTGTATTCATTTTTTGTTACTTTAAACCTAGGTGTAATTACTCCACATTTTGTAATCTTTGCTAACAGTCGGATTCTAAATTTTCCTCCACGATTGTCCTCAATCTGTTCAAATTCTCCAATATAGCCCTCATTTTTTAACGTAGCGAGTACCTTGGTCGCAAGTTTCGAAGCAGGCAAAATAATACAATCAGTTTTTTTTCTATCTTCAGAATTGTATAGTGTGGTAAATAAATTTGCTAAGACATTAATCGCTGGCATACTTTCACCTAGTTTTATTAAACCCCAAAGATACTGCGACTTCACGAAAACAACGTCTGCATAAGTATAGATTGTATTTTTGTATAACAGCTGTATAGTCACCACATCTTTTACACCATTTTGAACCCCTACCAAATTTCTTTTCAACCCTTGGTGTATAACCAGTTCCACGATCTCCAAATGATCTATTTTTTGCCATTAAGCAATTTTCACCATAAATTCTTTTGTCAAAAATTCAGCTGTGTCTTTTTTTGTTATTCTATGTTTTTTTCCAATTTTTGCTTTATGTTTGCTTCGTAGTTTAATATTAAATCCTGATCTTGTAAGGGCAACTGAAACATTTAATCCTAAAATTCCAATTTTATGGTCATATTTTACTCCGGGGATATCAATATGTTCTGAAATTCCAAATGAAAAATTACCTTCATTGTCAAGAGTTCTTTCATTAATTTGATTACCCTTTGCTTCCAATAATTTTTTCAATAATGATGTAGCATCATTTCCTCTTATAGTTATGGCTACTCCAATAGGTTCACCTTTTCTAACTCCCCAATCTCTTTGGCTTTTTTTTGCTTGCCGTGAGTTTACTTTTCCCTTAATAATTTGATTTAAAGCTGCTTTTGCAGTTTCAATTTGTTCGCCTGATTTTCCAACTCCCATATTCAAAACCACCTTATTAAGGTGAATTTTCTTCATGATATTTTCAGTTTGTTGAGACATATTATCACCTAATTTGTATCAGAGGTTTTTCTTTTCCAATTGCCATAATAAGATTTATAGGAATTTCGATTTTTCTATCAGCCATAATCATGTCAATTCTTTTTGGTAAACTAAATGTACCTTCTTTAATTATATCTATACGTCCAATTTGACCTGCGTTTACTCCTTTTGTTACAATAACCTGAGAATTTTTTTCTAGCTTAATTACATCCAAAATTTTTTGCTCAGGAATCTGAATCAAACAAGTATCATTAACATTTGCATTGGTATCTGTGATTAGTGATCTACCGTCATGAAAGCCTAACTGTGTTTTTCCTTCTTTAATAGTCACTTTACTTGTTACCTTCACCAGTTTCTTAGATTTTTCAGTGCTATCAATTTTAAGTGGTTTTAATAAGCGACCATTTTCAGGAACTAATCTATAGATATCAGTTGTTCCTTCCAGTGTTATTACATCCATTAAACCAATTGGGTGGTGTAGAGATTTTCGTGTTACACCATCCACACTAACTTTTCCATTATAAATTACCGATTTGGCCTCTCTTAACGTTGTTACTTTTTTTAATGTATCACGTAAAAGGACAGCACTAGGAATTGATTGATCTTTTGGGTGCCCCCCAGGTCTTACTGTTATAACAAATCTTTTGTCTTTTCTGGTTATCCCCCAAAATTTTGGGGCCATTTGTCTTTTTAGTTTTTTACTTCCTGCAATTGATCCCATTAATTTTCACCCTTTTTTGGTGTTTTTTTAATTTTATTTTTTGAAGTTTTTTCTTCTGGTTTAGTATCTGCTTTCATGGATTTAATTTTAGATTTAGGTTTATGTTCTAATATTTTAACACGCCATTTATCTTCTGTATTTAATGATGTTATCATGGCATTTGATGAATGTATGTATTGATCAACTTTCCCTCCCTTCAGTTTTTCTCTTTGTATACCCTCTACTGCAATACTATTCTTTGCTAATGAAATTTTAGTTACCTTTCCATCTATACCCTTGTATACACCACGTATTATTTTGACCGTATCACCGATTACTATTCTGATGCTTCTACGCCCGTATTTTTTTCGGAGTTGTTTTGATAACTGGCTACCAAGTTGTTTACTTCTGAATTGGTTTGTTGCTCTGTATATCTGCATATTTCTAATTTTAGTCGGTTTCAAATTATACCACCATCGACGCCAGGTTTGCTATTCGTGGCCACTTTTCAGAGGCTTCTGCAGCCACTGGTCCCTTAACATCCGTACCTTTTACCTCACCTTCAGGTGTAATTAATACAGCTGCATTATCTTCAAACGAAACTCTTACACCATTTAATCTCCGAATTGCATATTTCTGTCTGATAATTACAGCACCATGTACTTGTTTTCGCAGTTCAGCCTTTCCTTTTTTTACAACAACATTACAAAAATCACCAACAGCTGCAGCAGGCAATCTGGATACTCTTGTATGATATTTATGAACATTCACAACTTCTAAAATTTTTGCACCGGTATTATCAGCACACACAATTTGAGCACCAACTGGAATGACTCGAGTTACATAAGGTCTAAATTCTATTACACCTTTTGATGCTTTACCACGACTTCTTCCTTGTGACATTATTTTTTAACCTCTACTATAACAAATGAAACTGTTTTTGAAATTGGTCTACATTCAGCCGCAATAACGCGATCTCCCTCTTGGACATCCAAGTTAGAGGGATTATGTGCATGTATTGTATTTTTACTTCTACCATACCTTCTAAATTTAGTGAAATAAATTGGTGATTCTTTTTGTACTACTACAGTTTTTTTTCCTTTTGTTTTGATAATTATACCTTCAAATATTTTACCACGTACAGATAATGACCCATTAAACGGGTTGTTTTTTTCATTTTCTGAAGGTTCCTTTTTAGGTTGTTTAATGTCAATACCAATATTTCTAATCATATTTTTACACCTATAGTATGAGTCAGTACTAACTGCTGAATATTTTGTAGTATTTTTAAATTTTTTTCTTTAATCATTTTTTGGTCAACTCGTTTAATCTAGTCATAATTCTTGCTATATTTTTTCGATATTTTCTTAACTTACCGCTTTCTTTTCGTAATGTACCCTTTTTTGATTCTACTCGAAGTTTAGAAAGTTCTGTTCGCATCTGTTCCAATTTATCTTGAAGATCTTTTTGATTAAATTCTCTGATTGTCTTATTCTTTAAATTGACCATTACTTAAGTTTCGCCTCTTCCTCTTCTAATGTTTCAATTTTCTTTATTTTTTCTTCTTCAAGTGTGATGTGTTCTGATTCTGTAGTTGCCTCCTTTAGTTCACCATCTTTATCAATTTTGATTTCAGTATCTTGCTTAGGCATATCTGATGATTTTAGTTCAAATTCAGGAATAATTTTTTCTTTTCTTGCAATTCTAATTCTAATACCGATTAATCCCATTGGGGTTTTTACATGTGCTATATCTTCACTTACTACTACTTTTGCATAATGACCTGCTCTTGGAAGAACCCCAGCTGAGTGTTTTTCAAAAGCTGATCTATCGCCACGTAATTTTCCTGATACAGTTATTTGAACACCCATTGCACCATTACTCATTATCTGTTGTAGTGTCCACATTGTTGCTCGTCTGAATGCTGTACCACGTTCAATATGTCCTGCCATTCTATTACACATTACACTTGGCGATAATTCTGGAACAGAAATTTCTTCAACTGAAATCTGAGGATTTTTTAATCCAAAATCTGATGCAAGTTTATCTGTTAGTGGTTTAATATTCGAGCCTTTTCTACCTATAACAATTCCCGGTTTAGTAACAAAAAGTGTGACTTTTGTTCCAAGAGGCGTTTTTGAAATTTCAACTTTTGAAAAACCCGCTTCCTTAATCTCCTTTCGCAGATAATCATTTAGAAGCATTATATTATAATTATCTTTAATTAGATTTTTTAATTGAGTCATTTTTAAATCTCTTGTGCCACTAGCTCTACATGTGTGTATGTATTATTTTTTGGTGTAGCCCGACCTTGTGCACGTGGGATGAATCGTTTCATGAGCCTTCCTTTATGTACAGTTACATTAATTATCTTTAGTCTATCTAAGTCCATTCCCTTATATTCTGCATTTGACTCTAAATTATCTATTAATTTTAAAACTTCCGTTGCAGCTTTTTGTGGATAACGACCAGACATTACTCCGGGATCTGTTCTATGACCAACCTGGTTTTTATATCTCCTAAAAGGAATACTTCGTTTTAGTTGTGTTACGTACATTAGATAATCTCTAGCTTTTTCCACACTTAATCCTTTTATTGCTACAGCTATTTCCCTAGCATGTTTATGTGAAATTGTTTTTTCTCTTAATGCAGCACGAACATGTCTTGTTGCATCAAAATTTTGAAACGCATAATTAAATTCAGTCATGATTCTCACTTTAATGGTACATACAAGCTTGACCTTGATGCCCCAACACCTGGTGCACCGTGGCTAACGCGTTTATTTGTGATTACATATTCTCCAAGATAATGACTAATCATTTCTGTAGTTATAGTAACAGGTGTAAATTCTTTACCTGAAAAAACATTGATAGTAACTCCTACCATATATGGTAGAATAAGCAGATCTCGAAGATGAGTTTTAATCGTGATATCTTTTCCAGTTTTAGCCATCTTGATTTCTTCAATTAGTTTCCTTTTACCATCATTAATTCCTCTAGTCAATGATCTTCTCGCTCTTGCAGGAAAGAGTTTTAACATATCTTCTAAAGATAAATTTTCTAATTCTTTTTTTTCTAGACCACGATATGTAAATTCTTTAACCATTATTTTTCACGCTGTTTAACTAGAGAGAATTTTTGAATCATATTAGAGCATTCCTATCTTAGTTGCCAAATCTCTTGCTTTATCTACAGATTTAAATTCTATAAAGGCTTTTTTCCCATAAATAGTTCTAGCCGTATTAACATTTACAGGCTTTTCTTCATAAAGTGTTTTTATGGCTTCTTTTATAGATGACTTTGAAGCCATTTTTTCTACTATAAAACAAATTCTTTTTTGAGTTTCTACTAACTCAAATGTTTTTTCCGTAATGTATGGGTTCAGAATTATTTTATTTGCTTGTGATACTTTCATTTAACAGTCACCATTAATTCTAAATGTGGAGATTTTATTTTGGAAATTTCATTTATGGCATTTTTTGAATACACGGTTAATCTAATTGGGGCAGCTCCAGGTGCTAAATCTAAGACACTTAAATCTTTAACAAGTTTCACATCAATTCCAGGAATTCCATTACATGCCCTTGATAATTTTTCCGATTTTGATACTACAAACAGTATACTTTTACCAATTTTTGTGCCTCTTCCCCTAAGTGCAGATTTACCAGTACGTGGTTTTCTAGCATTCAATCGTTGAACATCTTGTAACAAATTTAATGAATTCAAGATTTTCATCATATCCCTAGTTTTTGTTATAGATTCTATTTCATTATTCACAATAATTGGAAATGTGTTTATCTTAGCAACTTTATGCCCCCTAGATTCTATGATTTCTTTTGATTTTGTGGCTGATATGGCAGAACATAATGCAAGTTTATTTTCTTTCTTGTTTATTTTTTTAAAAATTATTTTTTTTGCTTTAGGAGGATGTGCCTGTCTTCCACCCCTTACCGAAGCAACTCCACCAGCTTCACCTTGACGACCACCACCACCACCACGCATCTTTGCAATTCTTGATGTTCCCTGTCCAGTAGGTGGATCATTTGATCTTGCCACTACATCCATTCCTGCAGTTGGATGTCTACCTTGAGGTTGGAATTTATGGGAATTTAGATGAATGAATGCTTTGTGGATTAATTCTTTTCTAAAATCAGTCTTGAATATTATTGGTAATTCAACTTCGCCTTCCTTTGTTCCACTTGTTGTTAATAATGGTACATTCATTAGATAACTACCTCCAGGACATTTGGTTTATTCTTCTTTAATGGTGCATTTCTGATTTGCGCTCTTAATTTTACTAGTCTGTTATAAGTTCCAGGTACAGAACCACGTACTATTACAAAATCACCATTAACATTTCCAAAATGTTTGAATCCTCCGTCAGGGTTTATTTTGAACTTTGTGTTTTCAGTGTTGTCCATTACCATAATGCGTTTATTATATTCGATTCTTTGATGAAATCCACGTTGACCTGCTCTTGGAACAGTATACATTACATATTGTGGTGATATAGGACCAAGTGAAGCAACTTCTCTTACACTTTTTCTTGATTTATGTTGTTTTCTTTTTACACCGTATCTTGTGATTGGACCTTCCCAACCCTTGCCTTTGGTAATTGCAGCAACATCAACAGCTGTACCAGCCTCAAAGACTTGGTCAATTTTTATATTTTTACCTAATTGTTCATTGAGAAATGTAAATTGTTCTTTAATATCTCCACCAGTTACAGGTACCTCAAAAACATATGGTTTTTTTTGTTGCAGACCTATACTTTTTGGCGTAATAGCAATTATGGCAAAAATCTCTTTAATCCCATCCAATGATTTTTCAGAATTATTTGTTGTGGTTTCATTCGGATTGAATAGGCGTGAAATATTTTTTGGTAAATTATTTGCGTATAAATCAAACTCTGCATGTCTGCCACGTAAATTCTTTGAATATCCTCTAATTCCAATTACAAGCACTGGTGGTGTAACAATTATTGTCCCAAGGCTAACAAGTTGTTTTCCATGATTTGGTGTTTTTTCACGATCATCAATACTGACTATCTGAACGCATCCAGCTTTGAATCCTGCATGCGCTAATAATTTTGGCTGATCTGAATCCACTTTAGGCCATGTTCTAATTCTTGCTTCCATGCTTTTCGCTCTACCTTTAGGAAGGTATGCAAGACTTCCTCTATGTGGCGTACTATGTCTTCTGTGACCCATAATAAACGAAAAAAGTCGTTAACCCCATTATATACCTACTAAATTTTTTTTAAAATTTTTTTGTAACAAAATAGATCTTACAAATTAAGTATATTATTGATTGATAAAAATATTGTAAAAGATCCTAACGCAATTCCTACTAGACCAACTATTATCGCAAGTAGTAAAAAATTTCTTTTTTTTTTCATGTTTTTTGATCTTTTTAACTATGTGTATTATGAGAACTTAGAATATTAAGTGCTGATAATGTTCCTAATATCGCTTCCTCAAGTCGTACTGTCTCTGTAGCTTGATTTGGGAAAAAATTGTATATGTTAGCATTCTGTGTTTTTTTGATATTCTCACTTAAAATTTCATAAATCCCTTTTTCTGGTGATCCAAATACCACTAGTATCGGCTTGTTTACTTTACCGTATTTTTTAGCATCAGAACCAGTAAAAATTTTCCCATATCTTGATGTGAGAATAGTGTTACCATTCCATGTTGATAAAAGTGCTAATAAATTTGATCTTTCTTTTACTTTATAACCCCAATAATTCTTTAATTGTTCTTTCTGGATTTCTTTTATAGTTAATTTTGGATTTAATGTTTTTATTTGTAAAACAATTCTTGTACCAGGTTTATCTTTTCCAAAATATTGTAGGAGTTTATTAATTCCAATATCTACAAATTTTTTTCCTTTATAGTTTATTATTAATCCATCACGTATATCACCAACTTTTAGCATTTTTGGATTAGAGGTAGTTAAATGGTTAGGTGTCTTCAATGGATGTAACACACCAGCATATTTCAGTTGTTGAATTTTTGGAAAAAGTTGTTTACGAAAATATTGTGGGGTTTCTAAATATCTTAATAGTGTTGTAAGAAGGATTAAATCATTCTTGTTTTCATGTCCATCTCTGTAGATAAAAATTTCATTGACTTGAAAAATTGCACATGCTCGTGCAATTATAGATATTTTTCTTGTTTTATCTAATTTAGATGATTCATCAATTAATGATGAATCAGGGATCGCGATAGAGTAATTCAATAATCAATAATGTTTGTATAATTATAAAACCATACTTATTATTTTTGCTTAGTTGGATATTTTTCTACCGCGGATTCTGCAAATTTTGTAATTTGTTCATCAGTTAGGATCTTAAATTGTTTAGTATCATTTTTTATCTGAAAAATTTTAACATGTTCAATCCCTTTTTTAATCTCACTTGCCAAATAAATTGCTGCAATTGCAAGCGTACTTGCTTCATCAATAGTAAGATCATTTTTATATTCTTTCTTTAAAAATTCAGTTACAATATCTGAATTGGCTCCTATTGCAACTGCATCATATGCAACATAAGTTCCACTAGGATCTGTTAAAAATAATGAGTTACCGTTATTATCAACTCCACCAATAATTAATGCTACACCCATTGGGCGTGCTCCAGCATATTGAGTAAAGCGCTGGAATTGGTCAGCTATATGCTTTGCAACAGTTTCAACATCAACGGGTTCATCATAAACTAATTTACTACTCTGTGAAAAAAACCTAGTGTCATTAACTTGTCCACGGGCGTCCGGAATATAACCTGCTGCTGCAACTCCGATATGATGATCAATTTGAAATAATTTTTGAGGTTTATCAGAAATTTGTAATTTTCGTGATCTTTCTTCAGCGGCAATGATAATCCCATCTTTCGTTTTGATCCCTAATGCTAATGTTCCTCTTTTTACCGTTTCAATAGCATATTCAACTTGATATAGTCTACCATCTGGTGAAAAAACTGTAATAGCTCTATCATATCCTTGTTGAGACGGCATCAATTCAATTCACAATGCATTCAAAGTTTAATTTAAGTCTAGTTGTAACCTGGTTTGTTATGAGAATAATACAGAAATTAGTTGTGATATCAATAGCGATCTTTATTTCTGCATTTTTCATACCAACAGTTTACAATGTAATTTGTAATGGTAAAATCCCACTGAATTGTTGATTAGCTTGTGTTATTTTCTTTATGTGGTAAATTCTAATTTATCATATTTTTATTAAATAATAGTGTAGGTTATTTATCAATATGAAGGAGTTTGAAGTCACTTTGAAGGTTTCTGAGAACCCTACTATACATATTAAAAAATTAAAAAATTATTTTAGTGAAATACCTCTTGACGAAATACTGTTTGGCTTAAAATTTGCAAAGAATCGTTGGGTTGCAAAAGATGCTGGCGTGTTAAAAGTTGGTAGAAAAAGGATTCTACGGAAAGAAATTCATTCTGTTACTACAGAGCAAGCTCAATGGAGATTAAAAAACTGGAAAATGATGATTGCCAATTATAGAAGGAGAGGTTATAGCTATCCAACTATTTCTAGAATTAAAAAACTGCTTATTCAAATAGCAAATAAAACTAAATGATAAACTCGTTCTCTTTTTGTTGACTTTGTGTTGGTGTAGAAGGTGGCTCTGGCATACTAGATTTTGTTTTTCCTTCAAGAATATCATGTGCTTCATTTAATATTGCATCAATATCACCACTGCTTTGATTTGGTGTGAATACTGGTTCAGTAGTAAACGAAGAATCTGACATCATGTTTCCTAACATACTTGACAAATCTTGCATTGTTGTACTAAGATTTGGCATAATGTTTGAAATAGATGGCGCCAATCCTTTAATTAATGACATGCACGGACTAAGTGTTACCACAATATCACCTAATTCAGAAATTGTGTTTAACCTTAGCTGAACTTGCTCCATTGCAAGTTTGGCACTTCCAATTGTATTTTTGACTTTTCTAATTTCTTGTAATTCTACTGCAAATGATTTTGCAGATGATTCATTTCGTGACATTTTGGCATCAACGATCTTCTTAAAAATTCGGTCATGGTTTTGTTGGAGTTTTTTTTGTGTTTCTTCAAGCCTTATGATTTGCATCTGTAACTGTTTTTGTGAATTTTCGAGTCTATTTTTTAAGGCAGTACCAGGTTTTACTTTATCTAATACCTTTTCCGATAAACTTAGACTGTTTTTAAAGCCATTCCAATTTTTAGTTATGTAACCCAATAGTGAATATAAGTCAAAAAAATAGCATTTTGTAACTAAACTAAAAAAAATTGATCTAAATGGATCAACTTTTTTTATGATTGTAAAATCTACGCATAATTTTATTACAAATCACGCGGATTGCTTTTTATTTTAGGAATTTTGAGTTGAATTATGAATAGTCGTTTTATAGTTGTTGGAATTGCTTTAGGAATTATGATATCAATCGCATTTTTTGTTGGTTCGCCTATGTTTGGTGGTTTTGATATGGGTAGATAATTATATCAACCGGAATCTCTTTTTCGCCTTTTCAAATATAGTTAATGCATCTGCAATGTGTTTTTTTGTTAATCTGGCGGTCATTGAAATCCTAATTCTTGCCTGATTATGTGAAACTGTTGGGTACCTAATTGCCTGTGCATAAATTCCATTTCTAAAAAGATAGTTGCTAAATTCAAGTGCTGTTTTTTCTTTTCCAATTAATATTGGTATTACATGTGATGATGATTTAATGTTGAATCCTATTTTTTTCAATTCTGAAGTAAAATACTTTACATTTTTCCATAATTTTTTTCTTTTTTTCTCTCTATCTGAATCAAACCTATTAATTCCATCGTTTACTATTACTGCAGGCAACGCAGAAGTGTAGATAAATGATTTTGAAGTGTTAATACACATATCGATCACATTTCTTTTGGATGAAACGTAACCACCAAATGAGCCCAAGCCCTTACTTAAGCTACTAATGTATACATCAATTTTTTTTGAAACATTAAAGTGGTTTGCTGTTCCCTTACCATCATTTCCAACAGTAAAATCACCATGTGCATCATCTAGGATGATTATTGCATTATTTTTTTGAGAGATCTCACAAATTCTTTTTAAATCTGAAAAATCTCCATCCATACTAAAAATTCCTTCAGTGATTATGAATTTTTTTCCAGCTTTTTGTTTTATTTTCAAAGATAAATCATCCATATTATTATGCTTAAAAACAGATAGTTTTGCTCTAGTCATTTTACAAGCTTCAATAAGACTTGAATGATTTAGTTCATCACTTAGTATATGATCATGATTACTAACAAGTGATGTTATTACTCCAAGATTTGTCATGTATCCAGTAGGAAAGATTAACGAGTTTTCCTTTGATTTATGTTTTGATAGTTTATTTTCAAAAATTTTAAACATCTCATCGTTTCCAGCTACTAATCTAGAGCTTGATTGGTTTTGCATAGATATAATTTTTGGTGGATTTATTCCTAAATAATCATTAGAGCAAAAATTAAGAAGTTTTTTAGAATTAATTTTAATATACGGACCACTTAGTGCCGTATCATACATTTTTCTATAAAGATTTTTTTTTTTGATATTTTTTAAATGAGTGTTTACATAGTCTAGATTATGCGTCAAGATTTATCTCTTTAATCATTTCAAAGTCTTTTTGTATTGGATTTCCACCCATCGTTAAATATCCTGCACTGATAATTCCATTTGCCCCTCCTAGTAGTAATTTTTTTCCACCATCTTCAAGAAAGTGTTCTCTACCACCTGAGATTTTGATTATTGAATTTGGCAGAAGAAATCTAAGCGTGCTAAATACCCTCAAAATTTCTATAATTTCTAACGGTTTTTGTAGTTCTAATGGTGTACCTGGCATAGGAACAAGCAGATTAACTGTGACTTCTTCAGGGTTAAATTTTGCAATCTCAAAAACTAATTCCTCACGCTGTTTTCGAGTCTCGCCTAGACCGATTATACCACCCGTGCAAATTTCTAATCCAGCTTTTCTTGCAATTTTTATCGTATCAACCCTATCTTGATATGTATGTGTTGAACAAATTTCTGAGAATTTACTACGGCATGTCTCTAAATTATGGTTGCAGCAACTAAGCAAAATGAATTGGCACCTTCCCTTTTTGCATTAAAGGCCTGTTTAACAATTTGATCAGGTGGAGGGAGTAGATAATCATTAATTTTTGTATTAAAAAATGAAGACTGTGCACAATATGCACAATCTTCACTACAAAAATTTTTTTTAATATTGGATAATTCTTCAATATCTATTTTTAAACCGTGAAAATGCCTTGTTATTGAATTAGCCGCATCTATCAAGTCATCAACAAACTCATTATCTGAATTAAATAGTATGGATGCATCAGAGTTTGTGATTTTTTTTCCTTTTATTATATTATCTCTAGATTTTGAAATAAATTCTTGAATACTTATCAATATTTTTTTTATATTATAACTATAATTAAGCGTTAACCGTTAGTTTTTTTGAGGTTAACGATTAATTACTAGAATTAATGTTATTGAAGCATTGAAGAACCAAAGTTTTGTTTGGCATCCAAATACTCAAATGTCAGAGTGGACAAAGTTTCCTAAGATTATCAGCGGTAATGGAATGTGGTTAATTGATCAAGATGGTAATAAATTTCTTGATGGTGTTGCAAGTATGTGGTGCAATGTTTGGGGTCATTCTAAAAAAGAATTGATTAGTGTAATAATCAAACAGACTAAAAAATTACAGCATTCTTCACTATTCAATTTTACAAATGAACCTGCTGAAATTTTAGCAAAAAAACTAACAAAACTTTCACCGGGTATGGCAAAGGTGTTCTTCTCAGATAATGGTTCAACTGCTATGGAAGTTTCTATAAAAATTGCATTACAATATTGGAATAATTTAGGATTAGGAAATAAGTCAAAAATTGCAACATTAGAAAATGGTTATCATGGAGATACGTTTGGTGCAATGTCTATAGGTTACATACCTGAATTTTTTTCAAAATTTAATTCCAAGTTATTCTCAACAATTAGATTTCAAGTACCTAATTCATATCGTTTACCAATTAATACTTCTATTGAAGAATACAAAAATGGTTGTTTGGAAAAAATTGAAAAAAAAATATGTGAAGATGAGTCAATTGCTGCATTTGTCATGGAAAGTGGTGCACAAGTAGCTGGAGGCGTAAATATTTACCCAATCGCATTCCAAAAACAAGTCAATGCGATATGTAAAAAATATGATGTGTTATTTGTATTAGATGAAATCGCTACTGGATTCGGTAGGCTTGGATCTATGATTGAATATAAAAAACAGATGTGTTGCCCAGATATTGTATCATTTGGGAAAATGCTGACTGGTGGATATTTAACATTCGCAGCAACATTAACAACAAAAAAAATTTCGGATTCATTTTTGGGTAGTTTTTCAGAAATGAAACATTTATTCCATGGGCACACATACACTGGTAATCCTATAGCTGCTTCACTCGCTAACGAAAATCTAAGATTATATGAAAAACTAAAACTTATTCAAAAAATTCAAAACACATCAAAAATTTTTAAAAACAGAATTTCTGAATTTTCTGATTTAGAAATAGTAGGCGATGTTAGACATAAGGGTATGTTAATGGGAATAGAATTAGTTAGTGATAAAGATAAAAAAAGTCCCTTCAAAGCCAAAAAATCAATTAATAAAATTGTTTTTGATGAGGGAAAAAAACATCATATTTTTTTTAGGACGTTGGGTAATATCATAATGCTAGTTCCACCACTTGCAATTTCCAAAAAAGAAGTTAATTTATTGATTGATGGAACAATAAATACCATTAAGGGTATTTCTAAATCATTAAAATGAAATCACTTTTTGTTACTGGTACTGATACAGATATTGGAAAAACGTATATTTCTGCTGGAATAGTGTTAGCGTTAAAAAAATCTGGAATTAATGTTGGTGTTATGAAACCATTTATGTGTGGAACAAGTCAAAAAATTGCTTCATTAGATGATGTAACTACACTAACAAATGCAGCAAATGTTAATGATCCTAGGGAACTTGTTAACCCATTTTTTTTCCCAATTCCAGCTTCGCCATATACTGCCGCAAAAAATCTTGATGTTAAAATTAACATTGAACATGTAGTAAATTCTTTTGAAAAATTATGTGAAATGCATGATCTAATGTTAATTGAAGGTATTGGTGGTATTATGACACCAATTTTAAAGGATTTTGCAATTTTAGATCTAATAAAAAAACTTCAAACAAATACAATAATTGTTACAAGTTCAAAAATTGGAACAGTAAATCACACAGTTATGACATGTGAAATGTGTAAAAATTTGGAAGTTCCAATCAAGGGATTAATTATTAATAATTTTGATTCTGAGGGATATTCTATTCCACAGTTAGAAAGAGATCTTCATGATTTAACTAATTTACCTATATTGTGTTCATTACCACATATGAATAATTTGAACTTGAATGATCTTGCACAAACAATCGAAAATCGTATAGATCTTTTATCATTGTTTAGATAACTAGTAATTAAAAAAATTATTCAACAAATCTGTAATATCGTTCACCTTTACTTTCAGGTGACGTTTTAACATCAGTAAGAATGAACTCCTTATTAGCTGATCTAATATTCTTCTCTGGACCACGTTTATTTTCATGCAAATCCTCATATTCTTCTAATGAAAGTTTAGTCCTGGGCCCAATCTCCGTTTCAAGATTCATTTCTTTTACAATTTGTTCATATTCAGGTTGAATTGTACCACTGAAAATCATTGCACTAGCTCCACTTCCATAAGAGCAAAATCCTATACGTTTCCCATCCAACTTAACACCCTTTTGATACTCAAACTCCAAACTGCTTCTAAATCCAAGATATAATGATGCAGTGTATAAATTACCAATCATTTTGGAAGCAATCAACGAACTAGCAAGTTTTGATTCATAAAGTTCTACATATTCATCTGTATTTGTAAATAATTTTGTAAACTGATGATCCTTTGCCATAAATTCCGCATCAGCTAAAACTGATTCAATTGTACCACGTGGATCTTTTGGGATTGGTTCTTCCACACCTGTTTGTTTGATTATATTTTTCCATCTAGGAAGTGTTCTCCATTCATGTCTAACAAGATAAGCAAGAGCTTTTTTACCCATATTACTATATGGAAGATGCATATTCAGAAAATCAACATAGTCAAGTATGGTTTCATCTTCCTTTACATTGATCAATTTTGTATCCTTTACTTTTCTTTTGTATTCCACTAACGCATTTTTTACTTGAATTAGGTAAAGCAGATTAGAATACTGCCCATGTACAATTGGAGTTTCTTTTCCAAAAGGTCTGTAAAAATCATATTCATTTTTGATAGATGTTGATGTAACCTTTGGATCAAATGCTAATAATCTTGGTTTATCATTCAATAACATTGCAATCGCACCTGCTCCTTGAGTTACCTCACCGCTAGAACCCATGTCATATTTTGCAATATCTGAAACAACCACTAAAGCATATTTACCATCAGCCTCATCGGCTCTAATCCAATTAGTATTATCATATAATGCATACGAACCGCTTACACAAGCAAACTTACATTCAATTCCACCACAATGCCCAAAAGTTTCCTGACCGTAGATTTGTTCTAGCATTCCTATAACATATGAATTCATAGCTTTTGATTCATCAAATGATGATTCAGTTGCAACATACAGTCTACCTATTTGGTCTGGTGTAAGTTTATTTTTTTGCATCACCTTAAGACACGCATTTGCAGCAAGACATGCAGGATCTTGATTTGTGTCAACAATTGCCATTTGTTCAATACCCAGACCGCGTGACAGTTTTCCTGGGTCTAACCCTCTCGCTTTAGCAAAATCAGATGCGTCAAAGTATAGTTGAGGTATGTATATTGCAATATCATCTATACCAGCTACCATGAGCTAGCCTTTCAAACTTCGAATATATACATTTCCTGTTAATTTATTCAGATCTTATTAACAAATTATTGGATTAACAGAAAATTAAATCAATAAATTGTTAATCTTTTAACACTGAATCAAAGACCTGTTTAAAAACATCATAACTCTGCGCCCCTGTGATTTTTATTACATCATTATTTTGATCGATTACAAAAAATGTTGGCGTGCCTGATACACCTAATTTTTCCCCATCTATACTGCTTAAAGTAACTAACTCGTTATATTTGAAATTAGACATGCATGCTGAAAATACATCCATATCCAAACCCAACGTATTTGCAAATTCATGAAGATGTGTGAGATCTGCCCATCCAGTATCTTCACCAGCCCAATTATTGTATAATATTGAGTGATACTCCCAAAATAACTCTTGATCATTTGCGCAATGGGCAGCATTTGCCGCATTTCTAGAATCCTGTCCGAGTATTACAAAATCCTTAAACAATATCTTAACTTTTCCCGTTTTAATGTAATTTGTTACGATTGAATTTTCTGTTTCATGGAAAAATTTACTACAAAATGTACATTGATAGTCTCCAAATTCAATCATAGTTATTGGTGCATTTGGGTTTCCTAAAACAGGTGATGCGTTATCAACAAGCAAAGAAAGTTGTTGTTTTTTTGCTAACTCTGTTTGTTTTTGCGGAGTTTCATCTAAAATAGATGTTGTTTCACTATTGATCATGTTGACCATTAATACACCACAAAATATGCATGCCACTGCAATTCCAGCACCAATCACAAGTGATGGCCAATGAATTCCACTAATTGTTTTAGGTACTTTAGTTCCATGTATATTTGATAAAGTTTCATTCGTAACAGTTTCATCAGATTTATTTTGAAAATCTAAACTACCCTTACCAGTTTTATCATCATCCAAAAAAAAACTTGGTGTTTTTTCATCTGAAGTTGGTTCCGAATTTGTGTTCAATATAACGGTGAAAGATTATGTGGATTTAGGTCTTTGTAATACATTCCATGTAGATGAATATCTAAAAAGTAATCACTGTTAATCACTATAGATCGTTCAATATACAGTATGTAAATAAATGACAATCATTGTAAATAATTATGAAAAAAGTTTTCGTGAATGGTTATGGATCAATAGGAAGCCGCATTGCAAAATTCATCAAGGATGATTCTGATATAGATATAATAGGAATAGGAAAATATACTCCTGATGAGAAAGTACAGCAGGCCATAGATAGTGGATTTTCTGTTTATGTACCTAAAGATAAGATTACTGATTTTAATAATCATAATGTATCAGGTTCAATTGAATCTATTTTGAGTGATTGTAATCTGGTAATTGATGCATCTCCAGGTGGGCACGGATTCTTAAATAAAAAAAATATTTACGAGCCAAATAACATAATGGCTATTTTTCAAGGGGGTGAAACCACTTTTGGAAATAATGCTGTATCAGATATTCTTTTCAATTCTAGGGTAAATTACGTTGATGCGTTTGAAAAAAAGTATGTGATGCAAGGAAGTTGTAATGTAACTGGTATGGGTAGAATACTAAATCCATTACGAGAAAAATATGCTGATAGATTAACTAGATTTGATGTGACATTGATAAGAAGATGGGCTGATCTTGAACAGACAGATAAACAGATTGTTGATACGATTGAGATGACAGAGAATCCACATCATGGAGCAGATGTTAAAGCATACCTTGGAAAAGACGCTCCTCTTTTTGTCAGAGCAATCAAAGTACCAACAAGACAAATGCATTTACATATTATGGATATTAGATTTAAAAATAATACACCAACTTCAGATGAAATACATGATTTATTTAGAAATGAATATGGTGTTGCAATTCTGTATACTGCTAATGGTACAAAAGATATTCGTGACTTTGCTGAATCTACTAAATTCAATTTTAAGGATACTAATATGGCGCATATTCATGCTAATATGACCAAAACTACTAAAGATACAGTTCAATTAATGTATTCAGATGATCAAACTGGAATTGTTATACCGGAAAATCACATGTTATTACAAGCAATGCTATTTCAACGTGAATACGATGAGGCGGTAAAACATACTGATGAATTATTCCATATGGACGAAAAGAAAAAATTACTTGAAGAATATTTTGCTAAAAAACATTAGGCTTTAACCTTCTCAATTCTAATTTTTTCAGGTTTATTTCTTAAAACTTTTTCAACAATAATATGAAGTGAGTCAATAACTATCCTATCGCCTTCCTTTGGGATATCAGCCAATTTTTCATGTAGCAGTCCATTAAGTGATGCGTAGTCATCACCATAAGTAATATTTGTCCTAAAAATTTTATTAATTTCATCAATTTCTATATCACCATTAGTGATTATTGTATCACTACCCTCTCTCTGAAAATTAGATTTCGTTATATCGGTTTCATCATGTATTTCACCAACAATTTCCTCTACCAAATCTTCTAGGGTGACGCATCCTTCAACACCACTAAATTCATCTATAACTATAGCCATATGCGCTTTTCTTCCCTGCATCTCTTTCAACA
>LUMJ01000406.1_pt1 | contig 20126 bp, 19 predicted proteins | sample 729631 | NCBI WGS metagenome assembly LUMJ01 (sample SAMN03860266, study PRJNA289734) | marine metagenome | biome: seawater column; feature: ocean; material: water; isolation source: Red Sea water column Station 22 - depth 500m | place: Saudi Arabia: Red Sea | collected 2011-10-15 | depth 500 m
TCTTCGCCTAACTTTTGTCCAAGATTCTTCTAGTAGTTTGAATGTAGCCTCTTCTAGGCTTCCTTTAGGAATTGAAAATTTCACTGGTGCAATTTTTATCAAGACATTGATAGCTAATATAAATGCGATCTGTCAATTTTTGCCTTCTTTTCTGGCATGAAGCTTCATGTGTCCCTTTTGAATTCCTTCAGTTACTAAAGCACGCATAGCAGCGAAGTTTTGAGCCAAACCTGCAACAGCCATGATGCATGAAAGCTCTTGAGCTGTGGAAACCCCAAGTATTTTCATACAAATTTTTGCAATTGGATGATGCTGTATAACTCCTCCAACTATACCCACAGAAAGTGGCATTTCAAAATAACCAGATAAATTTCCGCTTGGGGCTTTTGACCATTTTGTTAGCGAACTATATGCACCGTTTTTAGAAGTATATGCATGTGCAGCTGCTTCTATAGCTCTGCTATCTTGTCCCGTAGCGTTTGCAACTGCTATTACACCATTCATCACACCTTTATTATGAGTTACAGCTCTGTACGGATCATTTTCAGCAAATTGAAACGCTAAGACAATATCATCTACAGTTTTTTCTCCGCCAACTTGATCTTTATCAAAGACCGCAGATGCACGAACCATCCTTTTCGTAGAATAATTTGATAGGATACGGAGAAGAACTTTTCCACCAGTTAATTTTTCTATTAATGGTGCAACTGCTTCACACATTGTGTTTGTTACATTTGCTCCCATTGCGTCTCCAACATCAATCACAAGTTCTACAATTAGCATGTGACCAGAATCAGTCTGTATATCCTTACAAGAAACTTCTTTTGCGCCCTTTCCCATTTTGGAAAGCGTGTTACTTTTTGAATTAGCGAGGTTTAGAATTTCATTGGAAGCACCAATAATTTTGGGTATTGCTGATTGTACGTCGATATTTACTACTTGAATTTGCCCGATGCTATACGATTGTTCAGCTTTGGCTTTAAAACCGCCATGAATTCTTGCAATTTTAGCTGCTTTTGATGCAGCTGCAATTACTGAAGGCTCTTCAATTACCATTGGAATTAGATAATCTTTATCATTAATTCGGAAATTTGTGGCAATTCCTAATGGTAATGAGAATGTACCAATTGCATTTTCTATCATATTGTCTGCTTTGTCATATGAAATCCCACCCGTAGCGTCCTCAATGATTTTTAATTCGTCTTGCGACAAGCCAGAAAAATCTGCCACCACATCAAGCCTTTCTTTTAGTGATTTTTCAAAAAATTTTGATATGGATGAATCTGTCATTTTATTTCAATATCCTCAATAGCTTATCATCATCTTTATCGGGAAAAGCTTTCCCATCAGTATTAGAAGTAATCAAATAAAGATAGTCGTCTGGTCCTTGAATAACATCTCTAATTCTTCCCATTCCAGTTAGAATATTTGTTTGATCTTTTATCTTATTGTCGCTAACCTCTAGACTAAATAAACCAGAACCACGCAAACCTGCCATAATAAGGGAGTTTTCTAGCTCTAGTTTATCGCCATAATAAAATACAATACCACCAGGTTCTATGGCAGGATCATAACAAATTAGAGGATCAATAAATTTTCCATTGCCAAAGCATTCTTGCTCCGGCCATCCATAATTTTTTCCCGGCTGAACCATATTGATTTCATCATTTTTGGATGGGCCGATTTCAGTCACAAAGAGATTTCCAGATTTATCCCAAGCCAGACCTTTTGGATTCATATGTCCATATGAAAACACCGGAGAATCCGAAAAAGGATTATCATCTGGTATAGTACCATCATCGTTTAATCGGAGAATTTTTCCTTCCAATGATTGAAGATCCTGAGATCCGTGTGAGGAGTCTGAAACTGAGCCTGTACTTGCATAGATCTTTCCGTCTGGACCAAATTTGAGTGCACCACCATTACTAAATGCAGAACCTGGTATATTGTCGAATATTGTTACTGCCTCGACAAGTTTATTTTCTGACTCGGTGATTCTGATGATTTTGTTCCACAAGGTACCATTATTTTCATATGTGAAATAAACATACAAAAAATGATTTTCAATAAAATTTGGATGAACCGCAATACCAAGTAGTCCACCATCAAAAGTATTTACAGATCTAAACGTAGCTAATGACTCTTCTAGTAGAACACCAGATTCAACTACTCTAACTCGTCCAATTTTTTCTGTTACAAAGATTTTATCACCTGCAAAATCTATGGCTCGAGGTTTTTCCAAATTAGTAGCTAAAACTTGCACAAATTCATTATCAGAGCTTATTATTGGTTCAGGTATTGGTGGGGGATTAGAAGGTGAAGTCCATATTATGACAGCAAAAACTATTGCGCCGACTATTCCGGCAATTCTAATTCGTTTGTCCATAATTAAGTAACTTCAGAAATCCTAATAATCATTCCGAGTTTGATAAAGGCGTATATAACGCATAGTAAATTTTTGTTCAGCGGGGTGGGGAAGTCAGACTACCTATATGGTAGGACAAAGTCATCCCGTCGGGCTCATAACCCGAAAATCAGTAGTTCAAATCTACTCCCCGCTATAAGCCTTTGATAGCTTTCAACAAAGCAGTTGCTACATATCCTGAACTATAGAACATTATCTCTGGATAACAATTTGTCATCCAATGTGTGTTTGCTCCCATTCTAGCAACATCTACACCCACATTGCTTCTCCAATCTTCAATAGAATACAATTCCATAGTTTTACATTCATTATCAAATTCATATGGATGTGTATTGTCAAACTCCCAATCAAACCCGTTTGATACGGGATCTTCTGGTGGATAATTATGTCCTCGAATGAGTGTCATGGTATTAGCCTGATAGTCGACTTCAATTTCTGCATAAAGTGCGTTGGGATAAAGGTAAATCACTTTAGGATGGCTTGTTATAGCGTCGAACATAGCGCGTGTCACATATTCATTGTGTAATACTACAACCTTGTCATATTGTTTTAGTATATCGGGATTCTTGTCGACGTCAATATCATTAATCAAGTCATATCCCAATAATGATAAAGCTTGTACCGCGTTTCCGCTTGAAGTGTATAGTAATCCTGCTGGCTTGAGCGTAGTTGTTGTACAATGATCACATCTTCCATTATAATAATCATAAAAACCACCTTCAGCATAAGCAGTTCCAGTAAAGATGGGATAAATTACTACTGCCCTTTGAGGATCATGCCATAAAGATAATTCATTATAGAGATCCATTTTTTCTGGATGTAGTCCAAGTATGGGCGAAATCCACACACGTTTTTCACCATCTTCAGTCTCTTCCAGTGTATAACCATCTGGTCTAACATATACCTCAAATAGTGATGAATAAAGGTGAACAAAGTCACTTTTATCATGTTTTCTCAACGCATCTGCAAATATCACATCTTCAATTGGTATGAAAGAAATTCTATGCACATCTATCTTCATAATCCCTTTTGAGATGAGCCATTCAAGTGCTGAAACAAATGCAGAGTCAGAAATCTGTCCTTTTGCCCACCATCCAGCATTGTTTTTTATCCAGTCAGGAACTCGCTTGGCTTGAGTGGGTATTGTAGAATCTATTGCGTCATCAGTCTTTTCGAAGATTGATTTGTTGGTGATTTTGATAATATTATTATCAACTAGGAATGTAATTCCATATAAAAAATCATCCTCTGTAATTTTTCCATCTGCCCACCATTCTGCATTATTTCTTATCCAGTCCGGTATTGGGTTACTTTTCTGAGTTTTAACGTATTCATTTTCGTGAATGGCCCAAGAATTCAAAATAGTGGTTGATGGTATAGATACGCCTATTATTAAAAAGAATAGAATTATAGAAGCTAAGTTGTATTTAGAAAAAAACTTGGTCATAAATCTGAAATTTCTTCACTACATTAAATACTATCTATCTCTTAATCATATTCTAGAATTATAGAATGATTATCAAGAGTATTGTTATTCAAAAATTTTCCATCAGCCTTAAAAACATTGAACCATGGAAATGAAGGCTCAAACAAAGTACTCTTGTTTCTTTTTTTAATCCTTTGAGATGGTCGCGTCAAATGGCGATGCGCTGAAATAACCGGTAGGTAAAGTTTGGCTTGGATTTTACGGGGAATTTGTAAATTTAGTTTTGAAAACAATTTTTTACCACATTTATTACATTCAAATCCCTGTCTGTTTCCTTTTGACTTCATCTTTTTGTTACATTTTTTACACGTAGGATTTACTAAAGAAATATTTTTTTCCAATTGTGTGATCTCTAACAATTCTACATTAAGTATTCTTGAATAATTTTTTGATGCTTTTCTTATTCCACCTGCTACACGAATCCTGTCTCCAGGAATAAGGCACTGTGCTATTTTAGTAATTTTTGTTGGTTTATAGACCCCACATCTAATTTTTCTTCCTTTCACTTGAATCGAAAAAAACACATGTCCGCCTTGCCCGATAGTAGGCTTACTGCATACTTCTCCCAATAAAAAGCCTGAAACATATGGCTTCAGATCATCAACTTCTAGTTTATTTTTTAGGTGATCCGCAGTTCCCTGATTTGATTTGAATACCATGTATCCATCTAATTTCTCATTTGCACTAACTATCGTAGACGCCAAAACCACAGATTTGACAGTTTCGCCACGTATTCCGTAAAAGACAGGATCTGGTCCATGTGGCGTAATTAGCACCCTATCATTTTCATTGTCATAGTTACTAAAGGTTTCAGGAAATGTAACTGATTGCATCTTCTTGACACTGTCTTTACTAACAATCCTTTTTTTCCCGAATTGAGATTTTTTTCTATAACACAACAGCTCGAATGTATGGTCTGAAAATTTGTATCCTATCGCACCAATGGCACCTACTAGACCTTGACCATTTCCCAAGTAAAACGAATCAATTTTGTTTTCCGAAACAAACTGCTTGGCTTTTTTTCTACTGATCAATTTCCAAAGTGCGAGCTTGCTAAATTTATGAAATGATGTGGGAAGTGATTCATTTTGATAAAAAACAAGCCCGGGGTTTGCCCCATTTTTTATATCTGAATAACTTGCTACAAACTCCATGATTTTATTTTTTATTTTTTGAGGGTTATTGGTCTTAACGATTAATCGAACAGCGCCATTACCTCTGGTTTTCCATGGTATATTGGGATTAAACCTAATCAGTGATGGATAATCTACAAGTTCAACTTTCTGTTTTTTAAGAAATTTTACGATCTCATAGGAAAGAAATGTGGTACACATTCCCTTGGGCGAGTCTGTATCATCAATTCCTATATGAAGAATTCTGCTATTTTTCAACATGTCTTTTCTGATATTCATCCATTTTTGAGTTTTAAAATTCTAGCTTAGTTTAAATTAAAAATAAGCTGCCTATCAGAATACAAATGATAGTTATTGATGAAAAAAAGATATTCGAGACTATAGAAAAGCGAAAGCCTACCTCCGTTGCATTAAATGGTCCAGATGGATTACTGCCCAAAGTACAAGATCTTGCTCTCAAAATTGGTAAAAAATTTGGAATTCCAGCATATCTTCTTGCTGATACTACATGGGGCACATGTGATCTGAATTCTATTGGTGCAGAAATCTTAAATGCTGAAATATTATTCAATATTGGACACACGAATAGATTGGAAACATTTGAAAAAAATGTGATTATGATTGATGCATTCGATGATATTTCTTTTGATAAAGTAACAAAAAAATGCATTGAATTAGTCAAGGGCAAAACTATTTCATTAATTACGGACAGCCAACACCTTCATCAAATTGATCCTGTTAAGAAGATGTTAGAAGAAAATGGGGTAAGTGTTAAAATCGGAAAAGGAAAAGGTCAACTAAACGATGGGCAAGTTTTTGGATGCGAGTTCTATCCTGCAGCTGAGACAATTGGTGATGTAGATGCTAATGTCTTTTTAGGTCAAAGTAATTTTCATGCTGCCGGAGTAGCTTTAGCTACAAACAAACCAACTTACATTTTAGACCCATATTTTAACGAAATACAAGAAATAACTGAATTTGCAATAAAGCTACAGAAAAAATCAACATTAGCAATTTACAAAGCCTCTGAAGCTGAAACATTTGGAGTTATAGTTGGATTAAAAGAAGGACAACTTTCTAAATTGACTGCTCTAAAGTTTAAAAAAGAATTAGAAAGACTTGGTAAAATAGTTCATCTTATAGCATTAACAGAAATTACAAATGAAAGATTAAGAAATTTGAAATATATTGATGCGTTTATTCAAGTAGCGTGCCCTAGAATTTCAACTGATATGAAGTTTGACAAGCCTCTATTATCATCTCCTCAGGCTACGGCTCTCATAAAAATACTAAGAAAGGAAAATGTTGGTGAGTATTTTCAGATTCAGCACTGGCTATAAACAAATAATAGTCTAATTTAAAAATTCATTACATGTCTAATTCAGTTTTACCTGGTGACAAGATTGCCATAATTGAAGAATATGAAACAGGAAAAAATAGCTACAATGATGGTGAAGTAATAAGATCAACAGTTGTTGGTGAAGGTGACATAGATAAAAAAGAACGTATAGTTAACGTGAAAAACCTAAAATCTACATCAGTTCCTAAATCTAATGATATTGTAATTGGTACAGTAGCAGCAGTAATGGGTTCAATGTTTATAGTTCTAGTTAAATTCATAAATTCCAAACCTGTTAAATCACAAGTTGAATGTATTTGTTCAACAACAAACATTAGAAAAAGAAATATTGCCTTGGTAAATGATCTAGTAAAAATAAAAATTCTTGGAGAATTAAATGGGGCTATACATGGAACTATCAACAGTCCTGATTTGGGAGTATTATTTACTAAATGCAGAAAATGCGGTAGGGATGTCAAGCCATTACGTGATATAATAAAATGCATTGAATGTGGCTGGACTGATGATAGAAAACTATCTAGTGATTTTTTAAAAAGCGATTTCATCGTTATGAGAGAGTAAAACATGAAACGTATTTCGTTCCAAGGAGAACGAGGAGCATATAGCGAAGCAGCTGCAACCACATTTTTTCGTGAGAGTGATGATAAAATTGAAACAATTTCATGTGGAACTTTTGCTGAAGTTCTAAAAAACACTGAAAATGATGGAAGCGATTACTCGGTACTGCCTATAGAAAATTCACTTGAAGGAAGCGTAGGCGAAAGTAATGATTTGTTGTTATCTACGAAGCTTAATGTTATAGGTGAAATTTATCATAGAATACATCATTGTCTTATAGGAACTGGATCAATTGCGGACATTGATACAGTATACTCACACCCACAAGCTTTAGGCCAATGTAGACAGTTTATTCAAAAAAATTCACTGAAAACTATTCCATCTTATGACACAGCTGGCAGTGTAAAAATTATCAAAGATTTGAATAAGAACAACGCAGCGTCCATAGCAAGTAAGAATGCCGCAGAAATTTTTGATGTTCCGGTAATTCAAGATGGTATTGAAGATAATACAAATAACTATACACGGTTTCTTATCTTATCTAAAAAATCTGTAAGAGAAGTAACCGAATTGGAGGAAGATGCTTGGTCAAATGCCAAGACTTCAATTATTTTTTCAGTAAAACATGAAGCTGGTGCTCTATATCAAATCATCAAGGAGTTTACTGAATGTGGAATAAACCTAACAAAGATAGAATCTAGACCAAACAAAGATACACCTTGGGAATACAATTTCTATGTTGATTATGAAGGATATCAACACGACGTACAAGAAAAAGAGATGCTACAAAGAATAAAAGGTAACTGTACTTTCTTGAAAATTTTAGGTTCGTATCCTGCCGCAAAGCTAGACTAAAACCCTCGTGGTTTTTTTGCACTAAAAGCTGCACTAAATCCAATCACAACAATACCTGCTATAATGACCAAAATATGATATGTAAAGAACAATGGATCGCGAGACAATTCAACTGTTCCAGCTACATTAAATTCAGATTTTCCAGTATTTTGAATTTGAATTATGTTTTCACCAGACATTGTATTTGTCCACGAAAAAACTGCTTTGTCTTTATAGCTATTCTTTACATTATTTTTTTCATCAGGTGTTAAGATTTTCACATCAAATGTATCACCAGTAATTGTTAACGTTTGAAAAGAATTCATAGGTGCATTAAATCTGATTTTATCAGAGCCGCCAACTCCAAAAGTATCATCAATTTGTCTGATTTCATTTGGGTTTGTCAGCGAATCAACCATAGAAGCAAGACCAAGAATAGTAATGATACCTCCCACTATTAGACCAATAACAGTGTATTTGCTTAACATAAAAAAAATTCTTGGATGATTAATAAAAAACTAACTACATCACATCAACATCATGAGATTGGCTTTCAGCAAATCCAGCTCGTGATATTTTTATAAATTCCGCGTTTTTCTGCATTTGCCCTATGTTATGAGCACCACAATAGCTAAGTCCTGAACGTATTCCACCTGTGATTTGAGTGATAATGTCAGTAACACTTCCTTTGTATGGAACTAAAGCTTCTACTCCTTCTGCAACATAATCATTAATGTCGTCAGTTAGTTCCAAAGTTCCGGTTTCTTTTGTTTTCCTTCCCATTGAAGCTGCCAAGGATGCCATCCCCCGATAAATCTTGAAACGTTTTCCATTTTTTGTAATTGTTAAGCCTGGGCTTTCATCAGTTCCCCCCAAAATACTTCCTGCCATAATTGAAGACGCACCAGCCGCTAGGGCTTTGGTTGCATCACCAGAGTTTCTTGTTCCTCCATCCGATATGATTGGTATGCCATTATCTATACCAACTTTAGCACAATCTAAAACAGCTGTCAACTGCGGAACGCCTGAACCCGTAATTACCCTAGTTATGCAAATAGAGCCAGAACCAACTCCAACTTTTACAGCATCGACACCTGCTTTAATTAGATCTTTAGCTCCATCTGCAGTAGCAACATTTCCCGCAATTAGTTCACAATCTGGAAATGCCTTCTTGATATTTTTCACTGTGTTTATTGCATTTTCACTATGACCATGTGCTATATCAACAACTATTACATCTGTTCCTGCATTGAGTAAAGCTTCAGTCCTTTCCATAAAATCGCCCTTAACACCAACAGCTGATCCAACAAGCGGACGTCCTTTTTGATCTTTTGATGCATTAGGATATTTTTCCAAATTGGAAATGTCCTGACTGGTTATTAGACCTTTGATATGATTTTCGTTGTCAGTGATAGGTAGTTTTTCAATTCTATTATTTTTTAGAATCTCTTTGGCTTGTTGTAGATCAATACCTAGTTTTGTAGTAACAACATCCTTTGTCATTAAATCCTTAACTAATTTAGAACAATTGATTGATTCAAATAAAACATCTCGTTCAGTTAAAATTCCCACTAATTTAGAATTGGAATCAGTAACTAAAAGTCCTGAAATTTCCTTTTCGTTCATTATCTTGAATGCATCTTGAATTGTTTGTTCTGGATTAACTGTATATGGATTCTCTATGATTACACTTCCGGAGCGTTTGACTTTAAGAACTTCATTAACTTCCTGTTCGATTGTAAGAAATCTATGTATGATTCCTATACCACCTTCACGAGCTATGGTCACAGCCATTGATGCTTCTGTGACTGTATCCATGTTAGCACTGACTAGCGGTATATTCAACGAAATATTCCGAGAGAGTTGTGTTGAAAGATCTGTTTGAGAACGGCTGCTAATATCTGAAAATTTGGGTACGAGGAGGACATCATCAAACGTCAATCCTTCTCTTATATCCAAATGAACCTCATACTTTAGAAAAAAAAACCGTTATAAGCGTTTCTTGTCTCTATGACAGTTTTTGCACTATGGTGATTACTTCCTTTGTTTTATCAACGTTATGAGTACGAATAATATCTGCCCCATTTAAAATACAAACTACCTCAGCAGCTAATGAACCAGCAAGTCGATCTAACGGATTTGCTTTTTTTAGAATTTTCCCAATAAATGATTTATTTGACACCGACACAAGGATAGGATTATTCAATTTTATTAACTTCAAGTTTTTCAAAATCAATAAATCTCTTTTAACCCAATCTGAGTTGATCCTTGTGAAAATTGCACCTCTTCCTTTACGTCTGAAAAATCCTATAGCAGGATCTAAAACAATTTTTGACCTAGGAATATTTGCAGATTTAGCTATCTTCAAACTCGCTTTTAACAGATTCTTTGTTTTTAGTACTTGATTACCGTTTGTGATTTGTTTACTAAAAGCACACAAAACTAGTGATGGACAGTATTTTTCAATTATTTTTGACATCATTGGATCATATTTCAATCCTGTCACATCATTGATTATATCAACCCCTAATTCTAAAACTTCCCTTGCGATAGATGCTCTGCATGTATCTACCGAAATTGGTAGATTAGATGCCTGTTGAATAATTTTAACAGCCTTGATGACACGGTTTGCCTCTGTTTTTTCTGAAACCATTGTTGTAAGATATGGTGCAGTAGACATGCCCCCAACATCTACAAAATCTGCACCTTCCTGTTCCATTCTATGAACTGCATCAATAATTCTTTGTTTGCTAATTGAGATAGATTTTTTGTAAAATGATTCAGGGCTTGTGTTTAAGATTCCCATTATTCTAACAGGGTTTGAATTACCTACAGGAACAGATCCTAGTTTATTCATATAACTTATCATAAAGCTTGGCAATTTGAGTCATATGACCATTAAGGGTTGGGAATCAAAATACAGGGAGATCCTAAAAGAATTTGGTTACTCGAAAAATAGGGATAGACAATCATGTAAATTATTAAATTCATTATTGCCAAACAAAACTAAGATAGCGGAAATCAAGGATCTAATATGGAACAGACCTGTTTTCATAGTAGGTGCTGGACCTTCATTACCATCTTGCATTCCAATTTTGAGAAAATATAGTAATATTACAAAAATAGTCGCTGACGGTGCATCTAGGGCTCTAATAGAAAACAACTTGCGGCCAAGTATTGTAGTTACAGATCTTGATGGTGATATTACAACGCTGAAAAGAATTGGTAGAACAAAGACGATAATAATTGTCCATGCACATGGGGATAATACTGAAAAGCTTGATCTTGTAAAAAACTTCAAAAATTGCATAGGAACAACACAAACAAAGCCTTTAGGAAAGATTCACAATTTTGGAGGATTTACTGATGGAGATAGGTGTGTATTTTTAGCCAACCGCTTTAAAGCAAAAAAAATAATTCTTTTTGGAATGGATTTTGGTACTACAATTGGAAGTTTTTCAAAGACTAGAATTATTAACAAAACTATCAAGATCAGAAAATTACGTCGTGGGAAGAAATTGTTAGAATGGCTCGCGCAAAAAAGTGAATCTGAACTTTACTCCACTTCTGCAGTGAAAGGATTTACTAAAATCAAGTTTGAAGACATTGATAATCTAATTAACGATAAGAATGCGTTTTAATATTGTTCACACATAAGAGAAAACATGGGATTTTCAGACGAACAAATTCATGACATTTTGGAATTAAAAGAGCAACTTACTGAAAAAATAGAGACACATATAGAAGAGATTAAAAAACTTGAAAAAAACATTGTGACTCTAAATACAATACTTAAACAATCAAGTTTCACCAAAGCCTCAGATCTTACTATAAGCGCATCAGAAACAATGAAAGAAGAAAGAAGAATAACAGTGCCGATCACAAAAAATTCGGATGGATCAACTATTGCAAATGTATTTGTTTCAGACGATAAACTTTCAATTGTTTTAGATGAGAATATCACACTAGATTCCGAAACACCTCCTCTGAAAACTTTTTTTATAGATCGTATTATTGGTGAGATGAAAAATAAAGATAAACAGGAAGTTGAAAAAGGAAAAATAAGAAAAGATGATGTTATTGATTGTATAATAAACAAGAATGGGAGTGCGATAAGAGAGATTATAATTTCGGTGTGATTTTATGGATAAAATTGTTGTATTAGATTTTGGTTCACAGTATAGTCATCTGATATGTAGGCGTATTCGAGATTTTTCAGTGTATGCTGAGCTTGTTCCATATAATATTTCTTTAGAGAAATTAAAGAAACTAAACCCGAAGGGAATAATATTTTCAGGAGGACCGTCCAGTGTGTATGACACTAAAGCACCCACACCCACTAAGAAAATTTTTCAAATGCAGATACCAATATTGGGAATATGCTATGGTCATCAGATAATTGTTAATAATTTTGGTGGTAAAGTAAAACGTGTAAATAAAGAGTATGGCTCAGCTGTGCTATCTGTTGATGATAATTCTGATATTTTTAACGGGGTTGGTGATTCTATTAGAGCCTGGATGAGTCATGGAGATGAGGCAAAAGTTATACCAGATAATTTTGAAATTATTGGACATACAGAAAACGCACGTGCTGCAGCGATTTCAAATAAGCAGAAAGCTGTGTACGGGATTCAATTTCACCCCGAAGTAGTACATACAGAAAATGGAAATCAAATCTTGAAAAATTTTGTTCTCAAAGTTTGTAATGCAAACCAAGATTGGACTCTGGAAAAATTTGTTGAAAATTCTATAGAAAATATCTCTAGCTTAAAGGGGAATATTTTGTGTGGAGTTAGTGGAGGCATAGACTCTACTGTTACTGCATTACTAATTCACAAGGCAGTGAAAAAGAGACTTGAATGTATTTTTGTTGATAACGGTCTTTTGAGGTTAAATGAGGCTAAAGAAATAGAGAAAATGTTCACCAAGAATTTTAAAGTTAACTTCACAAAGATAGATGCACAAAAACAATTTTTATCGAAATTAAAGGGTATAGTTGATCCAGAAGAAAAAAGGAAGATTATTGGGGAGGAATTTGTTAAGGTTTTTACGAAATTTGCTAAGAGTAAAGGTAAGTTTACTTGGCTTGCTCAGGGAACTCTTTACCCTGACGTGATTGAAAGTGGAGTGTCAAAGGGTCCAGCATCTATTATCAAAACCCATCACAATGTTGGTGGTCTACCGGATTGGCTAGATTTGAAAGTTTTAGAGCCATTACGTGATCTATACAAGGATGAGGTAAGAAAAGTTGCAAAGATTCTTGGTGTTCCTCAAAGTTTGCTTGTACGACACCCATTTCCAGGACCAGGACTAGCAGTAAGAATTATTGGTGAAGTTACGAAAAAAAAGTTGGATATTGCAAGAGTTGCAAGTAAGATAGTGGAAGAAGAATTACAAAACGCAAAAGTCTATGACAAGGTTTGGCAAGCGTATGCTGCAGTTGGTGATGACAAAGCTGTTGGCGTTGTTGGAGATGAAAGAAAATATGGTAATATAGTGATGATTAGAATTGTAGATTCTGTTGATGCTATGACTGCAGATTGGACAAGGCTTCCAAATGAATTGATTGAGAAAATTAGTAACCGGATTACAAATGAAATTGATGAAGTTACATGGGTATCTTACGTGGTTTCAAGCAAGCCACCTGCTACAATAGAACCGCAATAATTAGATATCACTGTTCAATAGGCAGGCGCCAAAAACACCAGCGGAATCACCGAGACTGTTTTTCAGTATTGGAGTTTCAATCGAATCGCTAAATACTTTATCGTATACCGCTTTTTTCCCCTCATCATATAAGAAAGGTATGTTTGAAACCCCCCCACCTAAAACAATTACATCAGGGTCTAAAATATCAATTACATTCGCAAGACCAGTTCCAAAATTCTCAAGAAATTCCTTTTTCCATTGTGTTGCTTTTTCGTCAGAAAGATCTTGCACTATTGATTGTAATGGTTCTTTTTTTCCAGTAAGTTCTAGCCAACGCTTTTCTATAGCAGGTCCACTGATATACGTCTCAACGCATCCCTGCTTACCACAATAACATTTGTTTCCATAAGGTCTAAGTGTGTGATGTCCCCATTCTCCAGCAATGTTTGTTCTTCCTTTGTGTAAAGTTCCATTAATTACAATCCCACCTCCAACACCTGTTCCCATTATAACTCCAAAAACAACATCATACTCTTTAGAAGATCCTAGTACTGATTCCGCAAGAGCAAAACAATTGGCGTCATTCTCCATTACTATTTGATATCCTAATGCACTCTCGATATCATTTTTTAATGGCATTCCTATGAGACATTTGGTATTGCTATTTTTGATCAATCCTGAATTAGTGTTAGTAACACCGGGTGTACATATTCCAACTGATGTACCCTCATTTGTTTTCGCTTTTAGTTCATTTATCAAAGATATGATGGATTTTAAAATAGAGTCATAACCATTTTCTTGATGTGTTTCTATGCGTTTGCGTTGAATCACACTATATTTTTCATCTACTAAAATTCCTTCAATTTTGGTTCCACCCAGATCAATTCCTATTTTTTGCACAAGTATGATTTGTCTTGTTAGTTTTGAAGTTTTAGTTAATTTTGAGGAACTAACCCATTGCGGGCATTCCTGGGGGCGGACCACCAGAGCCAGAACCACCTGATACAGCAATCACATCATCAATTCTAAGGATCATGCATGCTGCCTCTGTTGCAGATTTTATAATCTGCTCCTTTACTACCAACGGCTCTACTATATCCAAGGTATACATATCACCAATCTGAGATTCTCTTGCATTTATACCAGTGGTTTTTTTACCACTGTTTTGTTTTGCCCGTAGTGTAACAATACTATTAATTGGATCCATTCCTGCATTTTCTGCTATTGTTAGTGGAATTGATTCAAGTGACTCCGCAAATTGTTTAATAGCAAGTTGTTCCCTTCCATTAAAACTATCTGCCCATTCATTTAGCTGTCCAGCTAAGTATGCTTCAGGTGAGCCACCACCTGCTACAATAGATGGTTTTTCTATAACATCCTTAACAACACACAAAGCGTCATGAACAGAACGGTCAGCTTCATCTACAACTCTTTGTGAACCTCCACGGATTAGAATTGTCACTGAATGTGGATTAGTGCAACCTTCGATGAAAACCCACTTGTCTGATTCAACCTTTTTTTGTTGAACAATTTTAGCAGAGCCCAAGTCCTTTGCTGAAATATCGTCAAGGTTAGATGTAATTCTTCCACCAGTTGCTTTTGATAATTTAGTCATATCACTTTCCTTTACTCTTCGCACAGACAAAATTCCTTGTTTGGAAAGGTAATGTTGTGCAATATCATCAATTCCTTTTTGGCAAATTAACACATTGACACCAACATCGTGTAATTTGTCCACCATTCCCTTAAGCATTCTATTTTCTTCTTCTAAGAACATCTGCATTTGAGACGGATCGTTAATTCTTATTTCAGAACTTATTTCCGTCTTTTCGACTTCAAGTGCAGAATTAACAAGTGCTATTTTTGCATTTTGGATCTTTGTTGGCATACCACTGTGTACAATCTCCTTATCAAGAACTATACCATTGATTATTGCAGTGTCTTGAATTGAGCCGCCTGATTTTTTTTCTACTTTAAGATTATCAAGGTCAACAAGGTAACCATCTTCCCTTTTATCTGCAATTTTTAGTACAGCATCCACAATTAACTTTGATAAAGATTCACTGTCGTCGGAAACTAATTTCGATTGCATACTTGTTTTTGCAATTTTGATAAGTGATTCCGAGTCATCAGGCTGGATTGATTTTGCGAGATCTGCTAATAATTCAAGAGCTTTAGTGGCAGCGGCCTGATATCCATCAACAATCACAGTAGAATGTACATCTTTTGCGAGCAACTTTTCTGCCTTCTCTAATAGAGAACCTGCAAAGACAACTGCAGATGTGGTTCCATCTCCAACTTCGGTATCAATTGTTTTGGAGATCTCAACCATCATTTTCGCAGCTGGGTGTTGCGCATCGATTTCTTTTAGAATTGTTGCACCGTCATTTGTAATTGTGACATCTCCCAATGAATCTACTAGCATTTTATCTAAACCGCGTGGACCTAAACTGGTTTTAACTAGTTCAGCCACTAATTTTGCTGCAGTAATGTTATTTTTTTGTGCATCTCTTCCTTTTTGCTGAAGGGCACTTTCTTTTAATACTAGAACAGGACCATTAGGTGTTTGTTGTATTGACGCCATATTTTCAAAAATATTGGTTTGTGTCCCCTTAATATTTTATGATGTAATGATTTTTAGAAATGAACGATTCTTGACATCAACTAATCCAGTGCTTAGTATTCGTATATCCGGTAGTGCAATAAACGGCAAAAAAAGCGGTACAAGATGTGGTTTTTTAAATTTACATCCGGCATCTGCTAATACACTGTTTAGGTTTGCAAAGTTTTCCGAAACAGTTTCGAAGCTATCTGTAGATACAATACCAGCCATTTGTAGAGGCATGGATGATAGTATTTTATCTTCGTTAACTACCACCATACCACCTTGAGTGCTAACAAGGCTGTTAGCTGCTTTTGCCATATCTTTTTCATTAGAACCAATTACGATCATGTTGTTTTCATGAAAATTCCATGTTGAAGCAAAAGCTCCTATCTTCGCATCAAAGTTCTTCAGAAATCCAACCGTGTGTTTTCGTGAACCAAATGTTCGATCAAAAGCAGCTACTTTCCATACATCCATATCAATAGATGCAACAACATTTTCATCTTTTACTGGCAAGTTTACATTTTCCTGTGCGGTTACAATTTCTCCCTTCATAAATATCGCGTTAACATTAACTGAATTAGCTCTAGATTTTACTGTAAAATCGTCTTCTGAGAATTTACGTGGCTTTACCGTTTTTGTCATCCATTTAGGTAGTGTGTGTTTCTTCATTTTACATACGATAGTACCATTTGATGCAACCAAACGACCACCGACAAAAATTTTCTTTGGTTTCATTTTTATTATATCATCAAAAACTAAAATATCAGCTAGTTTTCCAGGAGCTATACCTCCTAAATCTTTTCCCAAATTATAATAATCAAAGCAGTTTTTTGATGCCATAGAGATTGCATCTATTTGGTTCAAACCCAGTTTTACAGATTCCCTTATACAGTGATCAATATGACCAAATCTTTCCATGTCTGTTGGATCAACACCGTCAGAACAAAACATCAATCTATCAATGTAGGTTTTGTTTAAGAGTATTATAGGAACAATATTTTTTAGATCCCTACGAATAGAGCCTTCCCTTATCATTATCCACATCCCTAATCTTAATCGCTCTACAATCTGATCAAAGTTTATTGGTTCGTGACATGACAAAATACCTGATGACACGTAAGCGTTTAGTTTTTTGCCAGATGCACCAGCAGTATGGCCATTAATCACACAATTATTTTCAAGCATAGTTGACAATGTTCTCATTGTCTTAGAATCACGCTTTGTTACTTTTATCCATGAAAATACTTCACCCAAACCAAGAACATCTGGAATTTTTAGCGCAGATTTTACTTCAGCTAGACTAAGTGTTTTTCCATGGCTAAATTTCCTGTCAACTGGAAGTCCTCCAGGAACCATGTGAAAAAAACGTACCGGAAGTTCAGATGTCATTTTAATAAATTCTTTAAAACCAGTATAGCCGCAAGTACTCACTATATCAATAGGATCAGAAAAAAGCGAGGTCACACCGCATAGAAGGGATTTTTTTGCAAATTCTGTGGGTGAAACAAACTGATCTATATGAATATGAGGATCAGCAAATCCCGGTGTCACGTATTTTTTTTCTAAATCTATTACGGCAGTTTTTCCTCCTCTTGTGTGAGATGCGTCTTGACCAACATAGGCAATCCTGTCTTGATATATTGCAATTTGAATATCTGGTAAAATTTCACGTGTATACACATTAACTAGTGAACAATTTTCCAAAACAAGATCAGCGTCTTTATCACCAATAGCTACCGCGTTTAAATTTCGAATAGCGGAAGGCAATCCAAGAAACATTACTCGCTGATGTGTATTGTTATTATTATAGATTAGAAGGGATGTTTAAATTACGGTCGTATTCGGGTGTTTATTGTGAACATACCCAAAGAGATTAATCGATTTTGTCCTAAATGCAAAAAACATTCCATACAAAAGATTTCTATTTACAAAGCGGGAAAAAGGCGAGGAACTGCTGCTGGTGAGAGAAGGCATGCGTTACGTAAAAAAGGATATGGAGGACAGAAATTTCCTAAGCTGGCAAAACCTGCAAAAACTACTAAAAAAGTTACACAGATTTTTACGTGCCCAGAATGCAAGAAAAAAACCATGAAAAAAGGAATTAGAATTAAAAAATTCGAGCTGATTGCAAAATGAAAAAGGAACGCATACTTATTCCCGAGCCAAATAGCAAGTTTCTCAAAGTTAATTGTAAAGAATGTGAAGAAGAAAACATAGTTTATTCACATGCTTCAACGGTCATCACGTGTAAATCATGTGGAAACGTAATTGGAAAACCAACTGGTTCAAAAGTAGAAATAATAGGGAAAATTTCAGAAACGTTGAAGTAATTCATAATCTTTCTTTGTGTTTAAATTAAAAGCTATTCTCTTATCATCTAAAATTATGTGTTTTTCTTCAACTAGATTATGATTTTTGATTTTGTCAGCGTTAATAATAGAAATTCCAGTGTACGTAGAGTCTATACCTTTGACGGAATTTACCAATAGACTAGACTCCAGACCCAAAGAATCCAAAAATCCCTTAGATACAAGAAAACTAGTCCAAACATTTTTTGAATTAAATTTTTTAGTTATGTCTTGAATAATTTTTTCATCCAGTAGTGGTAAATCACCAGAAGAAACAAACACAAATCCGCTCATCTTTTGTAGTAGAGAATTTAGATCGTTAACATATCCATTTCCGTGTGTAGCTAAAGTTTCTATTCCTCTTTGCTCCAATACATGTTTTGTATCAGGTGAGTTTGGGCTTGTAGCCACAACAACTTTGGAAAAACAATGAGAGTTTTTTAGTGCATCAATTACATGAAAAATTACTGGTTTTTTGTATTGAAGTAACAATTTTTCATCAGAAAGCTCCATCCTAGTTCCCTTACCGCCTGCCATCACAAGTCCAATCATAGTGATACAAAGATTAGCAGGGACGACAATCTTGTAAGTTCATTGGTTGCACCCAGAACATCTCCAGTAATTCCACCAAAACTTCTAGTGGAGAGTGCGACCAAAAACAATGTAACGCCAATTGTCGCACCAAAAAGTATCAATCCTATAGTTCCACCTATCACAACAAGCGGAATAATTGTAATGATACCAGCAACAGCTAGTCTTCTTTTATCCTTCATGATTTGCATGAATGGTGAATTAGAGCCTACCGCAGCTGAATTACCAATACCGGCCATTAGTACCATTGAGAATTTAGCTAAAATTTCACTAAGTAAGATGGCTTGGAGCAACTCATAACCACTTGTCAATGACAAGGCTATGATTGCACCAACTACATACAATACAACAGAAGCAATTCCAGCAGAACCTGTTGAAAGGTCTTTCATGGCTTTGAGTTTTTTATTTTTTGTTCCTTTGGTCATAAGACCATCAGCAAAATCTGCTAAACCATCAGTGTGGTGTATTCCAGTGATAATAGCAATGCTTCCAACAACTAACAGTGAAACAATCAACGGGTCTAGGAAAAATGAAAGTCCAAATCCAACTGAGCCAATTAATAGTCCTATTGCAATTCCAATGATAGGAAAAATATGCATGTATCTTGCTACAGTTTCCAGATTAGTGTTGTTAGAGGGAATTATTGTAAGAAATGAAAAAACTGAACTAATTTCCTTAAGCATGTATCCACCATCCTAAAAATGAGAGGGTCATGATTATTGGAATAGTAATTATACCACAGAATAAAATTGATGAAACTTTCATCAGTGTAATTGCAGATATAATGTGAGACTTTGTAAATTCTATATTGCCATTACCAATTGTATAGTAATTCATTTTTTCTAACCTAGTTCCAAGTGCACCCGCCAAAGCAGCCATTGGAAAACCTGCATTAGGACTTTCTAGTTTTCTACTGTCACGTCTCATAATGTATAATGATTCTTTCCAATTATAGCCGAGAATTAATGCACTTAAGATCATAACTAGTCCAGTTAGCCTAGATGGAGCGTAGTTCAATACAGTATCACACTTGGCTCCAAACCAACCCACATTCCTGAACAAGGTTGTCTTGTAGCCAATCATAGAATCTACAGTGTTTATTACTCTGTAAACAAATGCGCCTGGAAGACCAAA
>LUMJ01000209.1_pt1 | contig 20121 bp, 19 predicted proteins | sample 729631 | NCBI WGS metagenome assembly LUMJ01 (sample SAMN03860266, study PRJNA289734) | marine metagenome | biome: seawater column; feature: ocean; material: water; isolation source: Red Sea water column Station 22 - depth 500m | place: Saudi Arabia: Red Sea | collected 2011-10-15 | depth 500 m
AACTAGTGGCGAATTGGCATTCACAACGGTTGTAATGGAGGGTTCTTTTAGAAGTGTTTCTTCATCAATACCTCTAGCAATTCGAACAATTTCTATTGCATCGAGCATCCTTTCGCTTCCGATCGCGTATCCAAAAAGCGGCTTGGGGGATAGACGAGCTGCAGCGGATACGGCATGTAAATGACGCCCTTGAACGTCAATATCACAGGGTTCAACAGGGTAGCCACCAAGAGCATGTACAGTGTTTAGACTTTCTCCTAGCTTTATGAGATTAGAGTAATCTTCAAAGTTGCCTATTATCCTACCTCTGTCCAGATCAGAAACATTGGGTGCACTAGAAACCATTGTATTTATAACAAATCGACCGCCGACATTAACATGCCTTTCTTTGTGCCTTCCATGAAGCGTAAATTCACTTGGGGTTGAAGCTATTTTTTCCATTATAAAGTCAGGATCAAACCTAGCTCGCCTACCGTCACCATCAATCATGACTCCTTCGCGCTTGAGAATTTCTACCGCACGTGGAGACTGAAAATCAATACCTGTTTCACGCAAAACCTCTAAAGATGCTTCATGAATAGATTCAATCTCACCCTCTGAAAAAATATTCATTGGCTGAAAAGGATTCTTTTTTTGACCGTAAGGCGCCTGTTGAAAGCTTGTAACCTCTCTGGCGGCTTTATCTCTATGTCTTCTCATCTATAATATCCACACCCTGCTGATGCCAAAAATGTAAAAAATCGATAAATATCCAATTCTCGGATAACTTGTCTCCCTCCCTTCTATACATATCTATAACACGCATGTCAATAGGTTTGGCTTTTGTAGGCATTCCCATATACTCACCTTTAGGTGTCAAAGTCAGATTTGGCCAACCAAAAAAGCCGCCGAATTTTCCTTCAGCAAATCTACAAAGATGGCCATTAAATATACGATCTGTAAAAGCAGCACGAAACGGTCCCGAATGCTGCTCAGCATAACGCTCTATTGTATACGTTGCCCCGATACCTGCAGGACCCCACCAGATCATATCTTCATGCCAGCTTCTCCTAAGCTCTTCAACTAGGGGTAGTTTTTTTGGATCTTTCCAATTCTTCAGATCATTGATCATGAAATCTATTGCAGCTAGAGTTTTCTCACCTTCTTTGGGGTCCTGCTCTTCAAACATCACACCATCATGTGTCATTGATCCTGGCTGCACCAAATGTGCTGCAGTTTGAGTTGGGAAGGGCCGCAAACCCGCCTGCATCATAAGATGAGGAATGTCAAAGAACATTGCAGTTTCTATGATCTTCCCATCCTCGATTTTATTAAACTCGCAGTAGCGCAAAAAAATCATTTTGCCTGTCGGATTAATGCCTAGCCACTCATTATCAAACAAGCCCATCAAATGGCCCATTGAGGTAACCCATACAGATTCAAAACCATCTATTTCATTCCGACCCGCCATGAAAATATCCATGCGACGTTGCATATTTTGCAAAGCATGACGTAGTGGTTGCCAAAACAGTTCAGACACTGCGTTAACACTAGATTGTTCGTTGAAGGGATGAAAGCCACGCCAGATATAATTTTCATCTAAGTATCGTTCCATTACCATAGTAATGTTATTTTTTGATGCAGAATCTAGTTCCTGATAATAATTTTGAACTAACTGTTTCTCAACTTGATATCCGCTCATTTTCTGGCTACCTTTTAGAATTATCCCTTGACGGCACCGGTAGTCAGACCGCTGACAATTTGCCGTTGGAAGAACATCACCAGAAAGAGAAGGGGTACTGTAGCTGAAACTACCGCGGCGACAGCAAACATCACATTTCCTTCAACCTGTACAGTTCCAAGAAAGCCAGCAATAGCGGGAATCATCGTCTCGTTTTCTTGACTCAAAAGCATAGATGTCACAGCGAAATCATTATAAGCCAAGAGGAAACTGAATAGGCCTGTAGTGATCACACCTGGCCACATGACTGGGATAATTACGTGCCAGAAAGCCTGAAACCGCGTACACCCATCGACCATGGCACTTTCATCCATATCCTTAGGGATATTCAAAAAGAAGCTATGCAACATCCATAGCGTGAAGGGTTGGTTGATTGCCACCAGTACAATGATGGTGGTGGGCATGAGACCCCATATGTTCCATTCAAAAAACGGTAGTAAATAACCTGAGACTAGTGTGATATGCGGCATAGCGCGAAACACCAGTGCAGCCATCAGTATCCAGAACGCATAGCGACGGCCAGAACGCGCCAACGCATAACCACCCAATGTGCCTAAGGTGAGCGAAATAATCACGGTAAAGAAAATCACAATTGAAGAATTAGTGACAGGTTTCCAGAATTCCTCCTGTACCCATGCGCCGTAATAGCCTGCGCCGGTAAAAGCACTTCCAGTTTGAGCTTTAGTATGCACGCCGCCAAGCGCATTACGCCAATCAGCCATTGAAAAGAAATCAGCCTGTACCTTGAAACTTCCCCAGAGCGTCCAGAGAAAAGGAAAAGACGCGAGAAACAGCCAGAGCGCCACAAGCATCGAAGAAATCACAAAGAGTGGGGTGATGCGGAGTTTGGCCTTGGTTGTCATTTTGCCTCCTTAATTAGCTTTCTGACTATAACCGCGATAAGTGTGCACCAACAACGGCACCAGAAGAATGACGACGCCTATGATAGTTATCATCGAAGTCGCGCCAGCGGAACTAAAAAGTGGAGAACCACTTTCACGCAGAGCATTGTAAATAATCCAGGAAAGTGAGGTGGCGTGAGCCTCGGCCGAGAAGCCTATGATGGGTTCAAATACCCGAAAATTGTCCATTAACTGTATCAATAATAGGAAAATCACCAACGGCATCAAATGTGGCACGACCACATTAATCATACGTTGCCAACGTGACGCCCCATCAATCATAGCTGCTTCCATCGTATCCTCGGATACGGTTTGCAGACCTGCATAGAATACGATAAAACTGAATGGCAGATGGTGCCAAACGCCATAGACAATCAACATGATCCATGTGAGCTTAGGTGACGCCTTGAGGCTGAGTGAATTATCTTCGAAAATCCGCTGCAACATTGCCCCAATAATTCCATCACCGTCTACCATCCAAAATAAAATAATCGAGCCCACCAGCGGCGTTATGATCATCGGCAGAAGGGAAATAAAAACCGTGGGACCCTTAACGATTTTTGGCAGATTGTTGACTCCAACGGCAACAGCAAGGCCTAATAGAATCACCAATGGGGTGACAAAGACCGTATAAGTGATGGTGAAGGCTAGGGCTTTGTAGAGTGGCAGATTCAAGACCCTATTAAAGAAGGCCCCCATGCTGTCGGAGGAGGTCCAAGCCTTGCTAACCTCATCAATGGCCAAGTGTGCGCGATCGGTATAGGTATCCAGCCCAATAAACCGACCCAGAGGCTTTTCTGCACGGAGCTTCGCAGTGGCTTCTGTATCAATCGAGGTTACCTTTGTGCAACCAAAAGGGTCACAGCTTTCGCTTAAAACCAACACTTGTTCATGCTGAATATGAACCGACTGAATGAGAACCGATACAATTGGCAGCGCAATGAGCAGGATCATCGCTGTCATTGCAGGCAAGATAAACCAGAAGAAGGTTCGGTTCGGCATAGTTATGTCTCGAGTTTGAACTTAATAAATTGTAACATTACAATCGGTTGTTTTATCCAGTTGTTAGAAGAATTTGTTTCCAAATCGCAATTTCATCAATAACAACGTATTCACGACGCAATCCCCAAGGACTAAATTCTGCATGGGAAATACCCATAACATATAATTCCGCACCGGTTGGCTCTCCAAACAAACCCAAACCATCGTGTCTTCCTTTTAAAGTCCATCTGACTGCAGCCCTTGGAGGCATCATTGAATCTTCACGTCCTATCTGATGTTCAATCTCAAAAGATGCACTTGGCATGGATGACCGTAGCCCCATCCAAAAGCCTTCAACATCGGAAAAAGAGTGACCTGTGAAACCACCTGGATACTCCAATTGACAGGCACGATCATATTCTTTTTGAACAACTGATATATCAGAATTCATAAGACGATTAAGAATATCACTGTACTTTTCGCCCCATTCGTTTTCATTGCCTTTTCCCCGATAAGGCCCTGGCTGATCAATTGAATCTGAAAATGGCCGTAGACAGTTATCTGGACCACCCTCACGTTCTATCTCGAATCTGGCAAAATTCTCAGGAGTCAATCCAATTTGACGCGCAATAGCGCCCTGGTCGCGTACAAGCCATTCATCGTTTATTTGATTATTGATTGCGTGGCAATCAGCGATAACTCTATAGCTCAATTTATTAGAGGTTGCTTTACCGAACTGACCGTCACCTGAATGGGTAGCTGTAGATAAAATTCGATGAGACGAGAGCATACCCTCTTCAGGGGAGCCTGACCAGATAACATCCTCACCAAAAAGTTTTCTATCTGGAAACTCTGATAATGTGTCTTTAGTAGCTGCAATGACACCCTCATTGCCGATGATTATGGAAGCAGGTGACCTCACTAAAATATCAGAAGCGTAATATTTATGTAATTTTTCTTCACTAAGTCCTTCTTCCCAGATCTCATAGGTAATGCCGTTTATATATTCGGGAAAATTATTAAATTTTGGGTCAAAACCTTTCATTCTTCCTTCCTTCAGATAGTTTGTTTTGTGTATAAATAAAAGGGGCCCGGTGGGCCCCTTCGTCATTTAGGGTAGTAACTATAGATGGATTATAGGTATCCCTGTTCTTTCGCGGAAAGAACGTAAGCAGCCTCTATATCAGCAAGCGTCTGTTCCGCAGTTTCAACGCCTTTAAGAAAGTCGCCAATTTCGGCACCCAAAGCGTTGTGCATGGCACCCATATAAGGGTACATCGGATACGCATTTGCACCATTAGCGGCAGTTGCAGAAACACCAGCTGCTGCAGGACCCGGCTTATAACCATCGATCAGCCAGATAGCGTCATCATTGTTCGCAGCAACCATATCCGGTGTCATTGCGCCAACAAGTGCGGCGAACGTTGCTTCGGCATCCTTGTCAGGGATGTTAGTGGCAATGGTTATGCCATCCCACCACAGAGTCGAAGCTGGAGTCGAAACACCACTAGCAGCTACTGACGGTGCACTGCTTAGAACGGTGTTGGAAGTGACAGCTGCTGAAGAGCCTTCATCATCCAGAATTACTCCACCGCGCGAACCCCACATAATGCCAAGAGCAGCCTTTCCTGCCTCCCATAAGCCCTGTGTTTGGTCTGATGCTTGGGTTAGATGGTCAGGGTGGAGATATTCGCTCAATCCCTTCATCAAGTTAAGCGTCGCGACACCTTTATGGTTGTTAACATTTGGTTCAGCCGTTCCGGACTTAAATAAATCGCCGTCGTGTGCCATATAAATCATGTTGAATACTTCGCCCAAATTCCAACCAGTCTTCATATTCATAACAATTGGGTGTTCCATGATTCCCGCTGCTCGAATTTTGGCAGCCGCAGATAAGACATCTTCATAAGTCTCTGGTACGCCACTAACTCCGGCCTGCTCTAAAATGTCAGTTCGCGAGAAGAGGTGCTGCGAGTTCGCCATAAAGCCAATAGCCATAATATTGCCATCAATAGTAATCAATTGGCTCGGTTTTAGGTCCCCACCATATTTGTCCACCAGATCGTTCAAAGGTCTTACCAAGCCATCATTCATCAACTGGACTAGCGTAGAGTTGGCAACGATAACCGATGTATATACAGCTGGGTTAGGGGTCTGTGCCTCGTTCATAATTGCTCGAGCTTCAGTAGTGTGATTACGAGTGAACTCACTTGCTGAGCTGCCACACATTTCTTCAGCAGTTCCAGCTACAGCATGAATTGCTGGAAAGTCACTGGCAAGAATTCGAATCGATGCGCCGGATGGACCACAATCTGCATACGCAGCTGCGCCAAAAAGCATTGCAACGACCAAGCCAGTAACTTGCGTTATTCTTTTAATAAACATTTTGTACTCCTTTCTTTGTTATAAATTTACCAAAATTGATAAATTCTGTCGTCAGATAAAATAGCTACAAATCATAAACTATATTTGTTTAATAACTACTTTATGCATACGATTGCAAAAATTATAACACAACATATTTTCATGTATAAGGTTTTTTTGCAAATTTATGTATATATTGAACCCATAAATACAACGCCTATGTCCTAGATTTTTCAAAACGCTTCCAAGCTTTCTGAAATCTATCAAAATTAAAATCTTTTTTACCGGCTGGTTCTAGAATCATACTTTCTGCATTTAATAATTTTTGAATGGCATCCTGCAACGTGCTTATTACACTGCCAGGAATAACTACAGCACCATGCTGATCAGCATGTATCAACTCATTAGGTTTTATTCGAAGACCAAAAATATTGACCTCAGTTTCAACCTCTCGAACATTAACAAATCCATGGCTTGGACCAATTGAACCACCAACAACAGGAAAGTCTTTTGCAAGATCTCCAAGATCTCGAAAAACTCCATTAGTTAACGCTCCAGAAATTCCAAAACCTTTATGAACTTTTGTATTTATTTCTCCCCAATATGCCCCTACACAATCAGGATAGTCAATATCTTCAATGACTGCAACTGATGGACGTGGAGCTTCTGACATATAACGATAATAGTCCATCCTCCGTCCTTGAATTACTTCCTGAGATTCTGTAGGTGGATTCAAAGCTGCAATTTTGGCTGTTTTTGCAAATCCAACCATGGGTGGCGTTTGTGGGGCAGAACAAATCATTGTTCCACGGGTAAACTGTGAAAAACCACGCTTACCTTGTGCTACTTCTATAGCATTACACACTGTTGGAGTGTCTACTGACCGAAGAAGCGTAAGTAATTCAGAATCTATCAATTCATGAGCCATGTTTTCAATACCTCCGTGGTTTTTGCTGGTTGCTCTAATGTAGGCAAATGGCCAGCATTCTTGATTACCTCTAACTTTGAATTACTAATCATATTATGCATCAATTCATGCTTCTCTATGGAACATAATTTGTCTTCTGAGCCACACATTATCAGTACAGGCATATCCAGAACTTTAAGGTTGTTTTGTTGATCGCTCCTCCCTTGAAGAGCTCTTGATTGATTAATAAAGACTTTAGGGCCTAAAGAAAGTGCCATCTCCATACAGATATTTAGAATAATATCTTGATTTTCATTACTCGCTAAATAGTTGGGTTTCATCTCATCACGAATAACATTTACTAATTTTCCTGACAAAGCATCACTAATTTGAGGCTCACGCTTAAGTTTTACTTCCTCTAATTCAGCTAGTGGATTAGTATCAATTAGCACTAATTTTTCAATACGCTTTGGATCTTGTGCACATATCTCCATAGCAACAATACCACCCATTGAATGCCCAACAAGACAAAATTTTGGCGGCGCATTGCTTAACACATCCGCTGCCAAATCACTAATATTGTCATGTTTGGAAATATCTGCAATATGCACTGATCTCTTTGAGGCAAGCTCTTCTATTTGTGGAGCGAAAATGCGTTCATCACACATCATTCCAGGAATCATTACCAGAGGTGTCATAGTCGATTACTTACAAGCGCAGCACCTTCTGATAGTGACTTTAATTTAGCAAAAGCAATGTCTGGATCTACAGCACCAAAACCGGCAAAAGTTCCAAATCCGCAGTCAGAGCCAGCAATCACTCGATCCACTCCAACTATATCGACAAACTTCTCAATTCGTTGCGCAACAAGCTCAGGATGTTCAACAAAATTTGTTGTGGTGTCAACAACACCAGGCACGAGTATTTTGTCATCTGGAATTTCATTCTTTCGATTACGAAAAACTGTCCATTCGTGAGCATGGCGTGGATTAGAAGTCTCAAACAAAGTGTAGCGAGCGTTCGCTTTCATTAATGTTCCAAAAACCTTGTCCATGCCAATATCACAACAATGTGGTCCTTCATAATTTCCCCAACATATGTGAATTCTCACTTTTTCTTTTGGAATATTCTTTAATGCGTGGTTAAGTGCCTCCATGTGAGATTCTGCGATTTTCAGAAATTCTGTATCTGTCAGATCATTGAATAACATGTGTCTGGAGAGCGCTAAATCTGGGCAGTCTAGTTGCAAATCGAGTCCCGATGCAACAATAGTTTCATATTCATCTCGCATTGTATCTGCAAGAGCAGCGAGATAAGCATCTCTTGTTGGATAAAAATCATTTTGCAGAAAAAGAGAGATAACACCTGGAGAGGCTGCGTTCATAAACCCTCTTTTAATGCCATGAGTCTCCATTGCTGATTTCAAATTAGCAATGTCTTTTTCCAGTTCACCTTGACCTTTTGAGCGTACTTCAGAGGTGCACATTGGACGAGCATATTTTGGGGTGCCGCCATCATCAGCTAACCGTTGTAGAAAGCTTGGAAACATTTTCAAGTCTTCGGGTGGGTTGCGAGGGCTATCACCTGAAAATCCTGAATATCTGTCTTTGACATAAGTTGCATAGGATATTTTGGAAGTTTCACCATCACTCACAATGTCTATACCCGCGTTTTTTTGTTTTTCAGCGGTATCCGATACATTTTTTTTCATGCATACATCAAAATCAGCTTTATCATATACATGGTTGTTTTCTCGGGAAAAAATAAAGTCTACAACTTCTTGACTGCGAGGCAGTGAGCCTACGTGTGTTGTTAAAATTCTACTCATGTATTGCTCCTTGAATAAAGTATTAGAATGCCTATCCTCTCCAAGTCGAACCCGCAGGATCATCGGTGTTAGTGACACGGAAAAGACTTGACTTTTGAGAATTAGCGGGGAAGAGTTTATGTTCTAAACTAGGTGGCACAGAACAAGTATCACCGGGTCCAAGTACAGTATTGCCTCCATCCCAACTTAGATTCCAGTGTCCCTTCATGATCATGAGTACTTCATGGCGACTGGTTGAATACATGTTTTTTGTACTTGAATCACCAGTCAGGAATTCAACCTCAAAACCAGGACGATCCTTTATTAAACCATCTTCTGCTATCACTTTTACTGGCGAAGACTCAGCTAATCTTGTTAAAACAGAATATCGAGCAACATAATCTCGAACAATATCTTCAGAAGGAATTTCAGGAAAACTCTTTAAATCCTCTTCTGTTAGTAATGGAACCGGATTAACATTTTTAGGGAGAGATTCACCTTTTTTCATATCATATAATAAACCATTTTCACCCAAAATGAGTCCATATTTTTTTGCCTCTTCAATGACCTGTGGAGCCCATGTCACTCCACCACCAGCATCATCGCCACCGAGTATCGCCATAAGCATACCGTAATCATTTCCGATATTTTCGAAAGCCCGAAATATTCCAGTAGGTACATTAAATATATCTCCTTTTTCGATAATTACCTCTCCTGCAGTACCCCATCTGCCCCAAAAAAAACGCCAGCGGCCTTTGAGAACAAAAAATACCTCGGCTGTTGTATGTGAATGCAATGAGTTAATACATTTAGGTGGCTGTCCAGCAGCACCAATATTAAAACCTGGTGTTTCAGAAATATGTACATGCTGATCAGGACTTTCTGACACACCCGGACCAATAATCGTGAAGTTATCTTTTTGATCTGAGCCAGGCGTATGTGCATCAATAAACGCCGTTTTGCAAGGCTTCAATTCATCGTAGCGAACAATATGGGATTCCATTTCCTGAGCTGTCATGTTTTTATCCTATGTGCCCTTCGGAATTTTCTGAACTGCAAAGAGCCCTAGGCCGTGAACTGCGGATTCTTTGATGGTGATGCTGCTAGGGGGAGGATTAAACATTTTATTTATTTGAAATTTTCGCGGAGCCCCGCACTATCAGTGGACCCTTTATTTGTATTTGACGTGGATTTGTTTTCTGATCTTCAATACACTCCAGAAGCAATGAAACGGTTTCAGTTACCATTTGATTGGCTGCCTGTCTAACGGTTGTTAAATCATATGCAGGCCAGGAGGCAACTGGCACATCATCATAACCGACAACCGAAACCTGTTCCGGTATTTTTAACCCTAGTTCAAAACGTATTACATCCATTGCTATAAATGCCATATGGTCATTCGCAACAAAAACAGCATCTGGTATTTCCTTAGCAGTAAACATTTTTCGTGCAGCCTTTCGAGCTTCACCTGTATTAAAATTACCCAATTCTCGGGCAAAGAGCGACCTTCCATGTTTTTTCATCTCTTCAATAAACCCGACTTCTCTATCACGCTGGGTTGAAGCGCCTTCCCAGCCCGCTATATAACCAAGGCGTTTGTGACCGCCCGCAATGAGAAATTTTGCAACCTTTTGACCTCCATCTATATTATCTGAAGTGACAGCTGATAATCTTTCATCATCTTGTGCACGGTTAAACAAAACAACGGGAACTCCTGCAGCATTGCATCTTACTGCTAACTCTGAAGACATCGCAACAGAGGCAGCAATAACACCATCAACTTGATAGTCAAGCATTTCGTCAAATACATCATCAATATTTCCTGCAGTTTTCGAAGCCATAAAAACCAAAACATGGTAGCCTTTTTTCTGCAAAGCATTAGAAAGAAGCTCAACCGCCTCTGGATAAAAGTAGTTATCCAGATAAGCGACCACTAGACCGATAATGCGTGACCGACCGGTAATGAGTGATCGTGCCAAAACATTAGGACGATAGCCGAGCTTTGCAGCCGCACTATGGACTTTCTCCTTCTTTCTTTCGGAAACAGAAGCGCCAGGTGTAAAAACACGAGAAACTGCAGACTGGCTTACACCAGCCAATTTTGCTACTTCCACTGAGGTTATTTTTTTGGCTGCCATCAATCTGCCGTCCAACCGCCATCAACCATCAAAGCGGAGCCTGTTATCATTTTAGATGCTTCAGATGCTAGAAATACTACAGCTCCCATGACGTCTTCAACTTCACCAATTCGACCAAGCTTTATCTTTTCTTCAATCCATTTCCTACGTTCAGGGTTGTCGAAAGTAGATTGCGTAAGAGGGGTGCGAATAAATGTCGGGCAAATAGTATTAACTCGTATTTGATATGGCCCCCACTCTATTGCCATAGCTTTAGTAAAACCTTCAACTGCGTGTTTTGAGGCAGAGTAAACGGCTCTATCAATACCCCCTACATGCCCCATTTGAGAAGAGATGTTGATTAAAGAGCCAGGTTTTTTATTTTTAATTAAGCCCTTTGCTACGGCCTGTGTTACAAAATAAGCACCGCGGAGATTGACATTCATTACCTCATCAAAATCCTCCACTGAAGTATTCTGAGAGGGTGAGTGACGACCCAATCCAGCACTATTTACCAAAATGTCAAAAGGACCGTTATTTAGTATAGTTCTTCTGGTTAAATTAATTTTCGTAATGTCTAACATCATTGCTTCCGCACTCAATTCTTTTGCTTGAATTGCATCCACAACTTGACTAAGGGTTTTGACGTTTCTTGCTGACAATATTACGTGAGCTCCAGCTTCGGCCAAAGCTACAGCACAACCTAAGCCAATACCAGAAGACGCACCGGTAACAAGAGCCTTCATACCATCAAGGCGTAACGATGGCATGCTTGGTAATTCAATCATGTTGAGATTTCTCATAAACTGATGTGGCAAGATTACTAGATCTGGCCTTATTAAATTCATGGAGTCTAGCAAAAACATCTACCCCTATTTGGTTATACATATCTAATAGATCTACCATTACCCAATTTTCTCTTATCAATCCGTTTTCAATCCTCCAAAAATCCAAACTTCTCATTGTAATCTTCTTCCCAACGGGTGCTATCCCCAACCAACCATCGTGGGTTATCGACTGTATCATATTTGGCCAACCAGTTACTCCAACATAGTTTCGTTCAGCAAAGAAATGGTAATTTATCTCATCAACGTACTGACCCCGGTCTGGCATGGCTTTCAAAAACGGAATTTGATGCCAATTTCGAAAACCATCAATACCTCTACAGGTGCCTATACCGGAGGGGCCATACCAACTCATACGTGGATGCCAATACTTCTCCATTTCCATGACTTCCGGTCCACCTTTTGAGGGGTGTTTTTTCATCGCAGTAAGCATATCAATAATATGCTGTCGTGAGGTGTTGCTTGTTTTTTCATCAAAAGGAAGGTCACTTATTCCATCTTGTGTTGCGGGTCCGGGTACATGCCATTCTCGCCCAAGACTAGGCGTCATAGGCCAGGCATTTGCTTGCATCATCATCTCTGGAATATCCCAAAGAGCTTGCATCTCAACAACAAGATTGTCAACAATACGATAAAACTCATGGAAGCGCATAGCAACTTGATGCCCTGTCGGCGGGATACCCATCCAAGGAAATTCAAATGTTCCAGTATAATATCCACAACACCCTACCCAATTATCTCCTTCAGCCGTTGGTGCTGATATCACAATGGTGTCACGGCGTTCTAAATCTGGAATCGCTCTATAAAGTGGTTTGTATGCTTCAGTAAAAAGGCCTTCTGCACCATCGAGGTCTTCAAAAGGGAAACATAAATGAACGATCGCATCATCATGAAACAGCTTTTTTAGTGTTTCCAAAACCTCTTGAGACTCGTAGTTATACATTGCCTGACGTAGCTGTCCTATAAGAGACTTATTGTGTGAATGAATATCAGTCATCACTTTGCTGCCTCGCCATATGGTATATCTTTACCACCATATCGCCTAACTCTGATATTAGCCTGTTCAGCATGTCCAACAAAAGACTCCAGCATACAAAGACGAGAGCAGTATTCACCAATATTGGTGGCCGCTTCATCAGTGGTTATTTCTTGATAGCTATGCGTTTTTAGGAATTTACCAACCCATAGTCCACCTGTATAACGGCCCGCCTTCTTGGTTGGCAAAGTATGATTGGTTCCAATTACTTTATCACCATTCGATACGTTTGTTCTCGCTCCTAAAAACAGCGCTCCATATGAATGCATATTATCTAAAAACCAATGGTCTCGATCAGTCATAACTTGAACATGCTCTGAGGCAATATCGTTGGAGACATCGAGCATCTCTTCATAACTATCGCAAAGAATAACTTCACCATATTCTTCCCAGCTAACAGCAGCGGTGTTCGCTGTTGGAAGTATCTTTAAGAGTCTGTTGATCTCAGCAAGCGTGTCTTCAGCAAGTTTTTGACTATTAGTCACCAAAACGGCTGGAGAATCATAACCATGTTCTGCCTGTCCAAGTAAATCAGTGGCACATAATTCAGCATCCACGGTCTCATCAGCTATCACCATAGTTTCTGTTGGTCCGGCAAGTAAATCGATACCTACTCGTCCAAATAGTTGCCTTTTGGCTTCAGCAACATAGGTATTGCCCGGACCAACAAGCATATCAACTGGGTCAATCGTTTCAGTACCAAGAGCCATTGCGCCGACTGCCTGAATTCCACCAATGACATAAATCTCATGGGCCCCGCCGAGGTGCATAGCAGCAATCACTGCTGGATTTGGCTCACCTTCAAATGGTGGGGTGCAAGCAATGATTCTGGGTACTTTTGCAACACTTGCTGTCACAATTGACATATGCGCTGAGGCTACCATTGGGAACTTGCCACCAGGAACATAGCAACCCACAGACTGCACCGGTATGTTTTTATGCCCAAGGGTAACGCCAGGCATGGTTTCAATTTCTATATCTTGCATTGAATCTCGCTGAGCTTGAGCAAATCCTCTTATTTGTGACTGAGCAAACTTGATGTCTTTCAAGTCACGTTTTGGCACTCTTTTTATTAAACTGTCTATTTCATGAAGATTTAACCTATAAGATTCTGGCGTGTAATTATCAAACTTTTGAGAGTACTCTCTAACGGCATTATCGCCTCTCTCTTCAATCGCCTTGAGAATGTCTTCAACAACCCCTCTGACTTTCACATCATCGACAGCTCGGTCGGCTTCATTTTTTCCTTTTTTTAAATATTGAATAGCCATAATGTCCTCATTTATTCAGGCTTTGGCGGTTTTTTTTCTCCACGATCATAGGCTTCCCAGCCTTGGCCATTAAATACGTCAACACCAAGCTGTGCCAAAATACTCGGAAAATCAACCGTTACCCAGTTGTCAGTTATAAGCCCTTCTTTCACTTCCCAAAAATCAGTGTAGTGAATTTTCACTCGTTTATTGGTTGGCACAATACCCATAAATTCACCGCTATGGATTGCGTCAATATGGCCAAAGCATGCAGCCCACTCACCATCTGCTAAAAATTTATCTGTTTTGTATATGCGGTCAGTAAAAGCAGCTCTCAAAGGCAACTGCCAATTATTTCGAAACTCTTCAAGGTTTTGTTTAGTACCACAACCCTGGTTGCCCATCCAACGAAATTCTTCATGGAAATACCTACCCATATCATTCGAACTAGCTGCCAAAGCATCTTCCATAGCTTTAACTACGGAGTATGTTTCTTTTGATTTTTCTTCATGATTCATATGCAATATAAGTGTTAGTATTTATATTTATTTGGGCTTTAATTGTCAAGCATTTCACCGGTCTCTTCATTAAATAGTAAGCAAAGATTCGCAGGAACATGAGCCCTTACCGTAGAGCCAATCTCAGTATGATAATTTTTATCAGACTTGACAGAAATCACTTCACCACCAGCCTTAATAGTAACCATCGTAGCATCACCCAGCAGTTCCAAAGAGAAGGTAGCACCAACAATCTCACCTCCACTCTCAACGATAGATGCGTCCTCAGCACGAAAACCCAAATTTACCTCGCCCGAGTGCTCTTTATTTAATCCATTAATTTTTACATTTTCACCAATAAAGACTCCGTTACTGATAGTGCCATGCATCAAATTCATTGCAGGAGATCCAATAAAACTGGCAACGAAACTGTTGGCTGGTTTGTTATAAATTTCTTTTGGAGTTCCAATCTGTTGAATAGCACCAGCATCCATAACAACAACTCTATCGGCAAGCGTCATTGCCTCTACCTGGTCATGGGTTACATAAATGGTTGTGACACGAAGCTCATGCTGTAGATTCTTTATTTGTGCACGAGTAGAGACCCGCAACCTAGCATCAAGGTTCGATAATGGCTCGTCCATCAAAAACACAGAAGGCTCACGAACAATTGCTCTCGCCAAGGCTACACGTTGACGTTGACCCCCTGACAATTCGGATGGTTTTCGATGTAAATAGCCCTCTAGTTCAACCATTGCAGCGGCCCGCTTCACTCTTTCTTCATGAAGTTCGCGATCAACCTTTCTCACCTTCAGAGGGAATCGAATATTTTCATAAACAGTCATGTTTGGATAGAGCGCATATGACTGGAAAACCATTGCAACATCTCGGTCTTTTGGCTCCAATTCATTAACCATTTTTCCATCGATTATTACTTCACCCTCGGTGACTTCTTCTAGCCCAGCAATCAATCTCATAGTAGTTGTTTTCCCGCAACCAGAGGGCCCAAGCAATACCAAAAATTCTTCGTTAGCAATGGTCAAATTAAAGTTGTCTACAGCAACAAAACTGCCCCATCGCTTGGTTAGATTAATTAATTCGATTTCAGCCATCTGACTCCCGGTTTATATTTGGGTTATTGAATGATTCAATGATTTTAAATAATGTTGCAATAAATTATAACACAGCAGTATTTCCTGCAAGAAGATATTGCAATCGTATGCAAAAAAATATTTAGAGTAACTAGTGAGCTACGACACAATTATCTCTGACGATAAGCACTAGGTGAGCTATGATAACTTTTCTTGAAAGACCTTGAAAATGATGAAAGACTGTTAAAACCTGTTCTTATAGCTATTTCTTGCATTGGTAAAAGTGTATCTGTGACATATTTTTTTGCACGAAGCAACCTTAGATTTAAATAATATGCTCCTGGAGTGGTTTGCAAATGCAATTGAAAGAGATTTTCCAATCTGCGACTAGAAATATTTAATCTCTTTGCTATTGATGTTGCTGAAATCGGTTCATCAAGGTTTGATTCCATGATACGAATAGCTTTAGTAACACGCGGCTCGAAATCATTCAACAATCCTAATGATACGAGTGGCTGTGCATCAGTAGAAAAATGAGTCTCATCGTATACAAAAACACTTGCAACCTCTAAAGCTGCAGGGTAACCAAGCCTAGATCTAATCAAATGAAGCATAAAATCAAAGGTTGGTGATGCGCCACCAATTGTTATAACATCTTCATCAATTACAAAGCGGTCCGGTTGAACGTTTGTACCTCTAAAATAATCTGCAAAATCTTCTAAATCTTCCCAGTGTGTTGTAGCAGATTTGCCATCCAGCAATCCAGCCTTTCCTAAAATCCAAGCTCCTGTATCAACACCCCCCATTGCATCAAAATTTAATGAAAATCTTCCAATCAATCTTATCTCATCACTCGAAATATATTCAAATTGTTTAAAACCAGAAACAATAAAAAGAAGATTGCCATTGTTGATGGATTCAAGCTTCCCATCCGGTTTAATCTGAAGACCGCATGTACATTTAACCGGCAACCCATCGGTTGTAACAATCTTCCAAGTGAAACAGTGACTACCAGATAAACGGTTTGCAGCCCTCATCGGATCAATCATCGATGCAAGTACCAGCATAGAGGATTCAGGTAATACCAAGATCGTTACCTTGAGTGTCGATTCTGAACTGGTAAATATACTCATTTCGTATTATGTAGAATTTATAACGGAAAAAGTATAGCAGACTCATTGTTCAACAGTAACATATTTATAACTCAATTTATTTTGTCTAAAATGAAAACTCTATATTTGGAGAAATTACTATGATCAACCTACAACCATCAAGGGAAGTATTTATCACTTGCGCCGTTACCGGCGCTGGGGACACAACGGCAAAGTCCGACAAGATTCCGATTACACCCCAACAAATCGCTGACTCATGTATTGGAGCAGCCCAGGCAGGAGCCGCTGTCGTTCACATCCACGTGAGAGATCCAAAAACTGGGGCACCTGGTCGTGATCCAGCTTTGTATGCTGAAGTCGTTAATTTCATTAGAGAGTCGAAGGTTGATATGGTTTTGAATTTAACCACTGGAATGGGCGGCGACATGGTTTTTGGTCCTGCTGAAGAACCATTGGCATTAAATGAAAAAGAAACCGACATGGTTGGCGCAACAGAGAGACTTCAACATGTCGCAAATATTCTTCCTGAGATATGCACCATTGATTGCGGCTCCATGAATTTTGGCCAAGGTGATTACGTTATGACCAACACCACTTCAGTCTTGAAGGAAATGACGAAACAAGTTCAAGCGCTTGGGGTTAAGCCCGAAATTGAAGTTTTTGATACTGGTCATTTACAGTTTGCAATTTGGCTAAAAGATCAAGGTCTAATTGATGACCCTGTGATGATCCAGCTCTGTATGGGCATACCTTGGGGCGCACCCGATGACCTACACACATTTCTCGCAGTGACATCAAATGTTCCAAAAGATTGGACCTTTTCTGCCTTCTCAATTAGCAGGAACCAATTGCCTTATGTCGCCTTGGCAGTTCTTGCGGGCGGAAACATTCGTGTCGGGCTCGAGGATAACATCTATCTCAAGCGTGGTGTCCTTGCAACCAATGAAGAACTTGTTGAGAAGGCTGTTCAAACAGCACAAGGCATGGGTTGCACTATTATGGGGCCGCAAGATGTACGCGATAAAATGAAGCTAGTGAAACGCTGGGGATAGAATGACAAGGATTGAATCGGCTGGCGTTATTGGTGCAGGCGTTATTGGTGGTGGCTGGATAGCGCGATTTCTTTTAAATGGTATCGATGTTGCTGTCTATGATCCCTCAAAAGAGGCTCCAAAAAATGTAAACAAGGTCATTCAAAATGCTGAAAGAGCTTACACCCAACTACTTACATCTGATCTACCAAATAGAGGCAATCTTACATTCGTAAACTCGGTTTCAGATTTCTCTAAGTCTGCCGATATCATTATCGAAGCTGTCCCTGAAAGACTCTCAGTAAAACAATCAGTTTATGATGAGATTGAATTGAGCGCCAATCACAATGTTATTATCGCTTCCTCAACTTCAGGCATCCTGCCATCAGATCTACAAGCGAAAATGAAGCACCCCGAACGCCTCATCGTAGCCCATCCATTCAACCCGGTCTATCTTCTTCCTTTGGTGGAAATTGTTGGCGGCTCTAAAACATCCACAGAGTTGATTGAAAAGGCCAGCAGTGTTTTCACTAGTATCGGTATGTTCCCGTTACACATTAAAAAGGAAATCCCCGCATTTATTGGCGACAGACTTCTCGAATCAGTCTGGCGAGAGGCCCTTTGGCTGGTCAATGACGATGTCGCTACCACCGAAGAAATTGATGACGTTGTTGAAGATATTGAAGAGACAATAGACTGGGAAGAAACTTGGACATTTGAGGAAGAGTATGCCTGGGAGGAAGATTTCTACTTCGAGGAAGATTTTAATATGGATTGGGAAACATTCGATACAGCATGGGAAGAATATGAAATAGGATTTGATGATGAACTTTATTTTGAAATGGAAGACTTTGAAGAAATTGGAATGCCGGAGTTTGAAGAATTTGAAACGGTCATGATGCCAGAGGATACGTTTGAAGACATGTACATGGAGGAATTTGAGGAGTTCGAGGAATTCGAGGACGCCTGGGAGATGGAACCGGAGATGACAGAGATGGATACATTCTTTACGGAAATGACGGATGATGAATGGGAAGAGTTTGAGACAATGTCCGAGGATGAATTTACAGAATTTCTGGAAGAAGAATTTCCAGAAGATTTTGCTGAGATGCAAGAGGAAATGGAAGAGGCACCGGTAGAGGAGGAAATGGTGTTTGAGGAAGAAGAAGTCGCAATGACAGAAGAAATGGATGAACCGACAGAAGAAGTCATGGAAGAGCCGGAAGAAATGACGGAAGATGAACCAACTGAAACGGAGGTTGCTAATGAAGAATCTACTGAAGAGGCTACAGACGATGTGGAGACGGAGTCGGAGCCTGAAGAAAGCTCACAAGAGATTGCTGAAGATGAAAGTGAGCCGGATGCAAAAGCAGATGAACCATCAGGAAAAGTATCAACCGCAAAGTTAAAGGAGGAAAAAATCAAGACCAAATCAGTCAAGGTTGATGTGGCAAAAATCAAGGAAATCATTGTGGAAGAGGTCAAGGTTGACCTCTTCTCCAACCAGGAAGCTCTACAGGAATACTCTCAGGTCGCTTTTTACCAGCCCGAGCAGATTTATACCGACGTGGATACTTCTTTCTTTGACCAAATAAACATGATAGAGTATAACAAGGAAATTTACCAAAACGTGCGTCTGGCATCCTACATGGACAAAAGAACATGGAACGAATTAACATGGAAAAACAACGATTATTAATTGAACTACAACAATTGAAAGGCCAACAATGAAAATAGTAGAAAAGCTCAGCACCTACGCGGCCCTAATAGGTGTTATTGGAGCCATCGGCGGTGGCTTTTACACATGGGGCCAATTCAATACCCGTCTGGATGTGATTGAGAAGAAAAAGTTTGTTGTCAACCAGACCGTGGACTTAGATCCATTACACGAAAAGATTTCAACACTGGAAGTGGAGCTGATTGATAGAATATCAAAGACAGAGGAAAAGATTCAACCACAGGACATGACGTGGGTACTTGAAGCCCATATTGACATAAGAGAGAATATTGCTCAAATAAGGGAAGAGATTGCCGCGCTTGACATACCAAAGCCAACGAATCTTGGACCACTGAACGCAGCAATCAAGGAACTCGAAACACGGATCGCGGAGCTTAAGCAAGCAGTGGCGATCGTTTCAAAAGAAAACCAACTGCAAGACATCTTGATCGAGGAGATCAAGGAAGCGTCCAACAATCCATTGGCAAATTAATGTTTGATTGGTTTGATAAATCTGCAATGATTGTAGCAATTATGGCGGTGGTAATATTTACAATGGTGGTGGTATAATGACTAATCAAAGGATGGATGTAAGTGATAAGACTGCTATTTCTATGCCTATGCGTAACCTTATATCAATACTCGCAGCAGTCGCAGTTGGAGTTTACGCCTTTTTCGGAATACAAGAAAGGCTTAACAATGTTGAGACGAGAAGTACGCTTATGGAAGCCGACCTCACCAAGA
>LUMJ01000360.1_pt1 | contig 20091 bp, 19 predicted proteins | sample 729631 | NCBI WGS metagenome assembly LUMJ01 (sample SAMN03860266, study PRJNA289734) | marine metagenome | biome: seawater column; feature: ocean; material: water; isolation source: Red Sea water column Station 22 - depth 500m | place: Saudi Arabia: Red Sea | collected 2011-10-15 | depth 500 m
GTAAGTAATACGCAAATGACGGTGCGGTACAGGGTGATCCATAGGTTCCACGATATGATGCGCGGAGGAATGAATCGCGGGAAGCATCTGACAGAGTTTGTGAAAGTTTCCCAGATCAGCTAAAGTAGGATTGCGTCGGACATCGTCAAGATCACGCAGGAAAGGCGCTCCTGTCATAGGTACAAAAATAGAATCCGGACCTCCCAGCCTGACTGTTTTCTCCGGATCGCGTGCATAAAGGGTTATATGTGATGGTATGCTGGAGATCAGTTCGCGGATATGTTCGCGATCAAAATACACTCGCTCGCTTTCAATCCTGGCACCGGCGGATTTCCAGTCCTGCAGGGCGATGGGATCCCGGAAAACAACACCTACCTCTTCGAGGGTGCGCATGGATTAGTGGTCTATGCGCTCAATCTGCTCTTGTTCCAAAGGTTCAACAATCGGCAGGTTACGTGTGAGCTGTCCCAGCATCGGGTCCCGACGCTCTGCTGTAGAACGCCTTCTAGCCTGACTGCCTCCACGTTTTCGCGGGCGAGGAAAACTCATTTTATATTCTTACTATTTTGTTACTGTATTTGTTTCAAAAGATATTATTATAAACCTTTCAACAATGGTCGGTCATGCAAATCACTGATGTATATTGAATACCAATTCTCACCAATAGCCAGTTTATTCGAAAAATATGAATTGGAAAAATCTGATATGTCTATTGTTTGAATGTGTCCTGATAACCTGCCAATTTTCCCAATGATTTTGCAGAATATACTCCTCGTGCAATTGCTCTGGCAGCGCAATCTCCGGCCATCATGCCTAAACGTGCTATTTCGTATGATACTGAGTTGGAAAGCGGGATTTCTCCTGTTGATAAAACAAAAACTATGTCTCCATCAAAAGGCGTATGTACGGGTCGAATGGCACGGGCAAAACCATCCTGTGTCATGATTGCAATCCGTTGAGCTTGTGCTTTTGATAGCATTGCATCAGTTGCAACAACACAGAGAGTAGTGTTCATTGAGACACCCCCATCGGTTCCCTTGTTGTTAATTGAGTCTGATTTAGATGAATGTTCAGCTTGGCGGAATGGACTCTCAAAATCGAAATCAAGCGGAAGCTCATTAATTGTTTTCTTTTGTTTATCAATTTCAATTTCCTGGGAAAAATCAGGTGTTCCTCTTCCCCCGAACTCATCATCACGTTCAAATGGCCATGCCCAAAAATCACCTCGATCAGGTAGAGTCACCGAACCAAAAGAATTTACTACTGCAAGTGCACCTATTGTGTAACCTTTATCTTTTGAATTTCCAGAATTATATATCAACGAAGCATTACCAATTCCCCCCTTTAGTGCACCTGCTTTTGCACCTGTTCCCGCACCAACATTGCCAAGCTGACAGTCACTGTTGGCTATTTCCGCAGCCTTTTTGCCAAACTCAAAATAAGTATGTTCCGCATTTCTGGATTTTTCACCTCCATTCAGCAGGTCAAAGAGAATTGCCGCAGGAACAATCGGTACCGATACTCCCTTTGCTACAGAAAAACCTCTGCCATTTTTTTTTAGCCAGGCGGCTACTCCACTTGCCGCGTCCAGTCCCATTGCAGAACCTCCGCTTAACACTATTGCGTGTACCTCTTCAACAAAATTTGCCTGATGCAAAACATCCGTTTCACGTGTTCCCGGCGCTCCGCCTCGACAATCCACTGCTGCTACTGCTGCTTGATCAGGAAGAACTACAGTTGTTCCGCTCATCAATTTCATGTCTTGCGCGTGTCCAACTTTGATTCCTGGAACGTCTGTGATACTGTTTTTTGAACCTGGCTGCATTTTTTAATTTCTGTTGAGATTTTGGTTGCCAGTGTTTTTTGGTGGCGTTAATTCAATTACTAATGTGAATCTTATTATTTCATGGCCTTTGATCTTGGATTTCTGCTGTGATTTAAATTTGACCTGACTGGTTTCAGACATTTTTGATAATCTCAAAAATAAATCCACAGCATGTATTGGTTCCAATGTCAGTAATTCCAAACGAAGTAGGCTATTGTTAAATTTAAAACCTTCCAGCCATGCGCCTTCGATTGATGACAAAATAGTTTGTAATGTTTTTTGCATCCAAAAGGCTTCATTGACAAGCTGTTTTGATATTTCCTCCAATTTTTCAAGATGTTGTTCACGTTTTGTAAATAACTTTGACGGAGAATTTTGAAGATGCTGTTCGAGTTCTAATTCGAGGCTGGAAAATTCATCTTGTAAAATATAATTTTGATTCAAAATTCTGTAATAAAATAAACCTGAAACTACAATTACTGATAAAATCAAAACACCTGCTGCAATCCTCCATGTATTAACCAGTTTTAATTGCCGACGTTTTTTTAAGGAAGTCCACCAGAATCCTGTTTGAGGGGATTTGGCCAGGCCTTTCCATTCTGACAATACATCCTCCATTTTAATAGTATTTTGCTTACTAACAGAAGTCGGTTGACCGATATGTTCGTCATTTTCAATTGTTTCCCCGGAATGTTCTTCAATATCATCATTTGGAAAAAGACTGATGATCTGAGGCGTGGTGTCAGTGGGTATTTGGTCTGCAACAAAATCTTCCCCTGTAACATTGCCCAGGGTTGGCAGTTCAACATATTTTTTGAGAATCCCATCAGTTTTATTTACAAAAAAAGACTGCTCAACACCTTTGAAAATCAATGTGTCTTCCGGACATTCCAGCAACTTAGGCATGCAGGCAACAATCAAAGGAACTGCCTCAACAGATATGTTTGTATCCTCTTTCAGTAATTTCTTTAAGCGAATACTTTCTTTAGAAAGAGAAGCGCAAAGTAGGCCGACACGATCCTGTTGGGCTTGTTTAAAAAATATTCCTCCCACGGGCATCTCCTCAGATGTTGGGTGGGTTATATGCTCAGGATGATTTTGATTTTTTCCTTGATCATGATCCGGAAATCCTAAACAGGATTTAGCATAAGTTATGAGTTCTTGCTGCGATAATGAAATTGTTATTTCATAAAGAGTCAGTACCCATGGAAATTCAAGAAACATTACTATCCTTCCTGGACCCAACTCACGACACAGCTCTACAATCAACTCTGTATCAAGAGGTTCAGGTGCGGGTTTAAGGCAGTGATGCTTCCCGGCAAACCAAAACCATGCTGTCTGCTTTGAAAGGAAAATATGGAGTGTTTTGTGCTGGATCATCTGCTGCAAAAAAAAAGGAAGGGGCAACGCAAGGTGCAGTAAACCAGCGCGCGTTGTTTCGTCAAGACACGGCGTACTGTCCGATTCCACGTTCCCGCATTACTTCACGAATTTCATCAAGTATTTTTGGATCATCGATGGTGGGGGGAACTGAAACTTCTGTTTCGATAGCCAGCTGTCGGATAGTCTTACGCAGTATTTTGCCGGAGCGTGTTTTTGGCAATCGCTTGACAATACCGGACTGTTTAAAGTAGGCAACGGCGCCAATATCTCTCCTGATTATATCGACTAATTCCATCTGCATTTGCTCCTGTGATTTCTCAATACCATCCTTTAACACAACAAAGCCTACAGGAACTTGTCCGCGCAGCTCATCATCAATACCTGTAACAGCACATTCCGCAACTGCAGGATGACCTGCAATCAATTCCTCCATCTCTCCGGTTGAAAGACGATGTCCGGCAACATTGATTACATCATCTGTACGGCCCATCACAAATAAATAACCATCTTCATCCTTGATGCCTTCATCACCAGTGAGGTAATATCCAGGATACTGTGACAAATATGATTGCCTGAAGCGCTCATTATTATTCCATAATGTAGGCAGGCAGCTGGGTGGCAATGGAAGGTGAATCACGATGTTACCGGTTTCTCCTGGTTTGCAAGTATTTCCTGCTTCGTCCAGTACCTGAACATTGTAGCCCGGCATAGGAAATGTGGGTGAGCCATTTTTGACATGCTGTGGTTCAATCCCCATTGGATTTGAACAAATAGCCCAGCCGGTTTCGGTCTGCCACCAGTGGTCAACTACAGGGATGCCATCTTCTGAATCTCCCTTTAATATGTCCGTAAGCCATTCATAGGTTGGTGGATCCAGCCTTTCCCCTGCAAGGAAAAGTGTCCGGAGTGAGCTGATGTCATACTGATTTTTCAGTTTTGCTTCTGGATCTTCTTTTTTAACAGCTCTGAAAGCAGTTGGGGCAGTGAAAAAAGTGTTCACCTTGTGTTCAGAAATTACACGCCAGAATGCCCCCGCATCAGGAGTGCGTACTGGTTTGCCCTCGTAAACTATGGTGGTACATCCATGGAGTAAAGGAGCGTAAACTATATATGAATGTCCGACCACCCAGCCCACATCTGAACCTGCCCAGTAAACATCTCCGGGATCAGTATTGTACACAGCTTTCATACTGTATTTCAATGCAACCGCGTGCCCGCCATTGTCCCGTACTACACCTTTTGGAAGTCCTGTTGTTCCGGAAGTATAAAGAATATACAAAGGATCAGTTGAATCCACAGGAACCGGTTCTGCAGGTGTTGCTTGATTAACCAGTTCAACCCAGTCGTTATCACGTCTGGATTGCATTTGTGCTTTTGCTTGAGGGCGCTGCAAAACAACTGTCTTTTCCGGAGGAAATTTGGAAATTTCCAAAGCTTTATCTACCAATGGTTTGTATTCAATGACGTTGGTAAATTCTATACCACAACTTGCTGTCACCAGTACTTTAGGTTTTGCATCATCTATTCGCACCGCCAATTCGTTGGGCGCAAAACCTCCAAAAACCACGGAATGCACTGCCCCCAGCCTTGCGCAAGCTAGCATTGCTATTACTGCTTCCGCAACCATAGGCATGTAAATAATCACACGGTCACCTTTACCTACACCTAAATTTATTAGACCACCGGCAAAAATGGCAACTTCATCGCGCAATTCTGTGTAATTATATTTACGCTGAGAGCCTGCTGCCGGAGAATCATAAACAAGCGCCAATTGATCACCACGACCATCTTCTATCTGTGCATCAAGTGCCAGATATGCAGTGTTCAGTTTACCTCCAGCAAACCAGCGATAAAAACCGTCCTCGTCCTGCGAAAGGATTGATTCAGGGAATTCATACCACTTGATCTGTTCAGCCTGTTTTCTCCAAAAAACCTCAGGCTGTTCTATGGATTGCTGATAAAGATCATGATAACTCATGGGGTTCTCATTTGATCATTAGGTTTTAGTATTACCAAATTAAAGCAAGATCAATTGCCAGGATTAATCAGCCTGAAGGACGATTAGCAATCAAATCATCAACCACAGATGGATCGGCAAGTGTGGAAGTGTCACCAATGCTGTCCATATCACTTTCCGCAATTTTACGCAAAATGCGGCGCATGATTTTTCCAGAACGTGTTTTTGGAAGTCCCGGTGCCCATTGAACTACGTCAAAGGAAGCAATCGGACCAATTTCACTTCGAACCAACTGCACTAATTCCTTCTGCAGTTCTTCAGTCGGATCAACACCCGTGTTTAAGGTCACAAAAGCGTATATGCCCTGTCCCTTGATTTCATGGGGGAAACCAACAACCGCTGCCTCAGCTACATTTTCATGAAGCACTAATGCTGACTCTAGTTCGGCGGTGCCCATGCGGTGTCCGGAAACATTCAGGACATCATCCACTCGTCCGGTAATCCAATAATATCCGTCTTCATCACGCCGGCATCCGTCACCGGTAAAATAAAGTCCTTTGTATGTGCTGAAATATGTCTGAAAAAATCGTTCATGATCGCCATACACTGTACGCATTTGACCGGGCCATGGGTGTTTGATACATAAATTTCCACTAGAAGCACCTTCCAGCTCATTTCCATCTCCATCCACCAATAATGGTTGAACCCCAAAAAACGGACGTGTAGCTGACCCAGGCTTAGTACGTGTTGCCCCAGGAAGCGGAGTGATTAGAATTCCACCTGTTTCAGTTTGCCACCAGGTATCAACTATCGGACATTCACCATGTCCAACAATATTGTGATACCAGAGCCATGCTTCCGGATTGATCGGTTCGCCTACTGTGCCCAGTAAACGCAGTGAACTTAAGTCACGTTTGTTAACCAGTTCATCACCTTCTTTGGCAATTGCACGAATTGCAGTGGGAGCAGTGTAAAATATGTTTACTTTGTGTTTGTCGCAAATGTCCCAGAACCGTCCAAAATCCGGATAATTCGGAACTCCTTCAAACATTAATGTAGTTGCCCCATTGGCCAGTGGTCCATACAAAATATAGCTGTGTCCGGTAACCCATCCTATATCAGCAGTACACCAATATATGTCTCCATCATGATAATCAAACACGTATTGATGAGTAATTGAAGTGTAAACCAGATAACCCGCGGTTGTGTGTAAAACACCTTTAGGTTTTCCGGTTGAGCCTGAGGTGTAAAGAATAAACAGCGGATCTTCCGCGTCCATTTCTTCTGCTTCACATTCTGAAGAGGCTTTAGCGATTTCTTCATGCCAGAAAAAATCACGTCCAGATTGCATTTCACATGCATCGTCAGTATGTTTCACCACTACGCAGCTTTCTATGCTGGTGCCTTCCATGGCTGCATCAGCATTTTGCTTAAGAGGTACACTTTTCCCCCCGCGGACACCTGCGTTGGCAGTAACAAGCATCTTGCCTTTGCAGTCAATAATACGGTTTTTCAGGGCTTCTGCGCTGAATCCGCCAAACACAACTGAATGTACTGCGCCAATTCTGGTGCATGCCAGACAAGCAATTGCCAGCTCGGGAATCATGGGCATGTAAATCATTACTCTGTCACCTTTTTCCACTCCCAATGCTTTCATCACATTTGCGTATTTGCTGACTTCCGCATGAAGTTCTTTGTATGTAAAAGATCGATCAACGTTTGGATCATCTGACTCCCAAATCAATGCCTTTTGGTCTCCTCGTAATTCCAAATGTCGATCCAGACAATTATAAGACACATTAAGTTTTCCTCCTTCATACCAGCGGATATGTGCTTTGTTATAGTCCCAGTCAAGAGTCTTATCCCATTTTTTGAACCAATCCAATCGTTCAGCCTGTTTATCCCAAAAACCTTCTGGGTTTTCTACAGACTCCTGGTACATTTTCAGATATGTGTCATTGTCGATCCATGCTTTTTCTTTAGCAAATGCAGGAATTTCAAATATTTTCTGCTCACTCATTTCTCTCTCCACATTTTGTGATATTGGTCACCTTCTTCTTGAATTTGAGAATGTTCGCACTTGATAGATTTTGTGTTAAATCTATCAATCACATTGGAAGTAAGTATGGGTGCGAATCCGTGGAAATTGCAGTCTGTACTGCTGATAATTTCCCTGATTTTCGGGGCGTGCAGCAAGGATTCAGAAGAGGAGTTTGGTGGAAGTGAAAAAGCTCTTTCACCTGATGGGACTTTTTATGTTATTTCCACAAACCCTGATGACAATGCCACAAATGTTTTAGTAAATTCATCCTATGTAATTAATTTCAATAATGAATTACAATCCAGCAGTGTGAGTGAAAAGAATTTTTATTTAAGCACGAATGGTACTGCAGTTCCAGCGACGCTTTCTCATTCAAAGACTTTTGTTGTCATCCTTCCATCTTCTGCTTTAAGTTACAGCACTTTATATTCAGCATATGTTTCCGGAGAAATTCAGGACACTACCGGAAACAATTTGGGGCAGGACAAAACCTGGGAATTTACTACCGTTGCAGTCTCTAGTGACAACTCCTCTGACAACTCAACAAGTTCCGGAAATGATACATCTACTGACACTACTCAGCCAAGTGTTACTTCTTACAGCCCTGCCGACAACACCAGCAGCATAGCGGTAAATGCAGCAATTATTGTAGTTTTCAGTGAAGCCGTTTCATCTGATTCAATCAGCACCAGTACCTTTATGTTGCTGGATAACGCCAGTAATAGTGTTAACGGCAGTTTCAGTATTAGCGGTTCAACAGTAACTTTCACTCCTACAGACAATCTTACACATTTTCGTGATTACAGTGTTTCTTTAACAACAGGTATAAAAGACGCAGCTGGAAACACACTTGCTTCGGCAAAATCCTGGAGCTTTTCTACATTAAGCAATGTTGTTGTAAATTTAGCAGACAGCAATGGAATGGTAATGCTGAGCGGAGGAAGATTTGAGATGGGCGCAGATAATGAGTCACAAAATGATGGAAGTGCTAAATCAAGGGAATTGCCTGTTCATACAGTTACTCTGACAGGGCCATTTTATGTTTCAGATCATGAAGTTACAGCAAGCGAATACAAGGATTGTGTAGATGCTGGCAGCTGCAGTTACACAGGCAGCACAACGAATTCCAAGCGTACTTATGATGTTTCCGGCAAAGAAAATTATCCGATCAACTTTGTAAGTTGGAATGACGCCGCAGATTATACTGCATGGCTGACAAGTATCCGCTCCGGCACATACCGTCTTTGTACAGAAGCAGAATGGGAATATGCCGCACGGGCAGGCAGCACAACCAAATGGTCGTGCGGCAACGATAACGACAGCTGCCTGATTGATTACGCATGGTACGATAGCAATAGCCGCAGTGGACCCAATGATGTGAAAACCAAACTTCCGAATTCATGGGGTCTATACGATTTTCATGGGAATATCTGGGAGCTGACTGCAGATTATTACGGAGGGACATATTACAGTGATACTTCCGGAGGCTCGACTAATCCAACCGGTCCTGAAACAGGCAGTTCCAGATCAACAAGAGGAGGAGGTTTTTCCTCAGAAAAACAAAGTTTGCGCTCATCAAACCGTTATTACAAAAGTCAAACCAGTCAAAGTTCTACTTTAGGCTTTCGCGTATGTGCCACACCATAACCTGTCTTTTGCAGAAAAATATTCTATGCGAGGATTTTTATTGATTACCGTGATGGTGATTACACTTCTGATTGGAGGAGTAATGTTGAAATTGTTTGAACAAAGCATTCATCAGCGCTTCCAGAGTCAGGCATTTCTGGAATCTCAAATACTTTTCCAGGAATTAAATGGTGCTGCAGTGCAAGCACAGGCGTACCTACGGGAATTAACACCACAACAGCTGCGTGAGAATTCGTTTGTATTAGGGAGTACAGTGTTTGCTGATGACTTCATAGACTGGTCCGGAAGTGTGAAACATGAGGAGAATGATTTGCTTGTAACTCTACATGCCCCAAATGATTTTGGCGAAGCTAAATTTCAGATGCTTTTGAGAAACACGGACAACGCCTCAGCAATGGATTATTTGAAGACGAACGGTGTTTTAATTCTGGAAAACTGAAAATTGAAAAGCGGAATGATATAACATGCAAAATCAGCTTTGCTACACTTTACCTGCACTCACTAGGGAACTGAAAAAAGGGGAGGTCTGCGACCCAAAATTTGAGCCGCAAATGATAGAAATTTTAGATTCTTCCTTGAAGCATAAAAGCAATTACAAGCGCGTAAATTACCAGGGATTCAATCAACGCCAGTCCAATAATCATTGGTGTGAAGATTTTGTCATAAGCGTTTGGATTCCGGGCAATTCCTTCCAATGCACCCATCATTGCAATACCTTGACCGATGCCTCCTCCAAGTGCAGCAAGTCCAATTGACAGGCCGGCACCAAGTGCAATACCTAATGTCGCCATTTCTCCAAATTCTGCTGCGTACACAGGGAAACCGGCTGACAAAAATAATGCCAATAATAATAATTTTCTCATTATACCTTTTTTGATGTTAATTTAAGCGCAATCAGTGTGCTTCACTCATTGCAAGTTCAAAATAAATAGCAGACAGCAAGACAAAGACAAATGCTTGCAGCACTGAAACCAAAACCCCCAAACCCATAAATGGAATAGGCAGTCCGATAGCCAGGATTGACGTAAAAATCATAACAACCTTATGGTCTCCTGTCATGTTACCAAACAGCCTGATTGAGAGGGAAAGCAAGCGCACACAATGACTAACTATTTCAATTGGAAACATCAGTGGCGCAAGTAAAGGCATGGGTCCCAGAAACTGCTTGATATAGCCGGCTCCATGCTGACGAAGACCCAGTACGTGAGTCATGATAAAAACAATAACTGCAAAAACGATTGTAACATTGAACTGATCTGTGGGCGGATTGAAGCCTGGTACAATGCCGGCCAGATTCAACACCAGAATGAACAACGCATAAGTTCCCAGTAATGGAAGAATAGGTCGCGCTCCGACACCATGCCGGATAATTCCGCTCAAAAAATTAAGTATAAGACTAACTACAATTTCTGAAAAATGCTGTAGATTTACTCTTCCTGAAGGCTCAAGCATTTCTGTTTGCCGAAATGGTTTGCCTGCAATATAGGCAAAAACAATCAATGCGACGGCAACGATAAACAAATCCAACATTGGTAAAGGGTCTATTCCCAGTTCCACCAGCGGAAGTTCTAACCAGCCAAGCAGAAAATGAGACCACGTGAATGCACCCTCAGCGGCAAAAACAGGAGAAGCTGTCAGTAATAAAATACTAATTGCAGTTAATCGTTTGTTCATCTGTCTTATTTTTAAATGTTTAAGCAGCTCATTGGGAACGCATCACTCTCATGAATGAATAAATAATTGTGGCAAGCGCAATGTTCGAAAGTCCAATCAGCAAACCCCCTGCAGAAAGATTTAAGTAATTCATTGCTGCAAACATAAAAACAACTGAAATTACGAATTTTGAGAGATAAAACAGTAAATCCAGCGGGAGTAATTTGCCTTCCTTTAACAGCTTGCGGACGAACTGCGTAGTACAGACATAATTAAAACCAATAACCAGACATCCTAACATAATTGAAGGCAGGAGGTCAAGCGTAAAAATTGCAGAACCAACAATTAAAACTATGCTAACACCAAGAAGAAGATTTCGAAAAAATTGGGCCTGTTTAAAAGGAAAGGACTGCTCCTCGTCAGCTGGGTCTTCCTGGAATTTAGATGTGGCTGAATCTTTTTGAGTATCAGGATTCACAACTTACTTCTGCTTCAAATTTCAATTTTGAAATCAAAATAATGAACCATTACTAAATGCATTATACAACTAGGTATTCATACATTTGTTCAGGATGAAGAACTAGAATTTTTTTCCTGCTCAGTTTCAGCATCAGATTGTATCCGTTTTACCATACGAAACATGCTCCGATATCCTGCTATGATTCCGGCAATCCCAAACACCAGCAAGAACCATGGCCTTGTATCCAGCCATTCATCCAGCCAACTGCCGATCAAGAAACCTACAACGACAGACAAACCGACTTCCAAACCCATCGTGCTGTAGATTATCCATTTTGGACTAGATTTGTGAAGCCGCATCATTACGTGGTGCTGTTCTGGAATGTAAATATTTTTAAATTGCTTTTAACGCAAATCACATTGAGTGCAGTATAGCGTTCGTCGACTGAAAATTCAAGATTGCACTTCCAAGTTCCTTGCACCTTGAGCGTTAAATCGTTATGCTGACATGACTTCAAAACGCGCTGTAATACAGCTTTAGTATCTAAGCATAATATGGGAGACAGTTTCGGAAATTTATTTCGCATAACCACGTGGGGTGAGTCACATGGCGCTGGAGTAGGAGTAGTCATTGACGGCTGTCCCTCGGGATTACCGCTGAATGAAGAAGACTTCCAAAATGAGCTGGATAAAAGAAAGCCCGGACAAAGTAAAATAACTACACAACGTAAGGAAAGAGATATTGCCAGGATTCTATCTGGAGTATTTGAGGGACGAACCACAGGAACAGCAATTTCCGTTATGGTGACAAACGAGGATGCAAAGCCACATGCTTATGATCACCTTAAAGAATTGTATCGCCCCAGCCATGCAGATTTCACCTATGACAAAAAATATGGTTTCCGAGACTGGAAGGGCGGTGGACGTGCAAGCGCACGTGAAACCATAGGAAGAGTGGCAGCCGGTGCAATTGCAAAAAAACTTTTGCATCACTGGAACAATATACGGACGATTGCCTGGGTAGAACAAATACATGATATTAATTCTTCTGTGGACAAAAAAACTGTCGAAGAAAAACAAATTGAAGCAAGTATTGTACGCTGCCCAGATAAAGATGCCTCCGAGGCAATGATCGAGCGAATTCATGAAGTCCGGAAGTCCGGTGATAGTGTGGGCGGAATCATCCGGGCAGTTGTACGCAATGTCCCCGCTGGATTAGGTGAGCCTGTCTTTGATAAATTGACTGCGGATCTGGCTAAGGCTCTGATGTCACTGCCTGCAACACGAGGGGTTGAATTTGGAATGGGATTTGACTCAGTTAAGCTTAAAGGCTCGGAACATAATGACCCCTTTGTGATGCAGGAAGGAGTTATCCGGACTGGTTCAAACCGTTCCGGAGGAATTCAGGGTGGTATCTCAAATGGTGAAGATATTGATTTACGGGTTTCATTCAAACCAACCGCAACAATAAACTTTGAACAGAATACTGTTACGCGTGATGGACAAGAGGTGAAACTGAAAGCCAAAGGCCGTCATGATCCATGTGTATTGCCAAGGGCGGTTCCAATGGTGGAAGCTATGATCAATCTGGTATTAGCAGATCATTATTTGCGAAACCAAAAAAGATTTCTTTAAAGATTTTTGAAAAAATCACGATATATAAATATTTAGAATGTTGGTTTTAATTGTGCAGAATTTTTTATCTGCATTTCAGGAAATGTTTTTCAGTATAATACTTTGAATTATGCCTCCCAAAATTAAAGCAAAGAAAGTTACATCAAAAAAAATACGACTTGCCGCCAACAGTCGTCTTAATTCTGTGATGGCAAATTCCGCAAGTAGATTCCTTTCTCCAGGCTCTGTTGCAATAATGGGTATTCTCCTGTTTCTAACCTTTGTTGTTGCACAAATCATATTCATCATCTGAATAGCAATATTTCCTGCCTCAATGCCTTACATTGACATCTTTAACGGAGATGCAGACGGCATATGTGCCTTACATCAATTACGCCTGAATAATCCTCGGAACAGCAAGCTGATAACAGGAGTAAAACGTGACACTCTATTACTGGATCGTGTCATTTCCATGAAGGATTGTGTGCTCACTGTACTTGATATTTCAACTCATGCCAACAGGAACTCTCTCATCAAGTTACTGGAACAAGGCAACACAATTCATTATTTTGATCACCACTTTGCCGGAGACATTCCAGAATCTCCACTTTTACATTCACACATTGATACCAGTCATGATGTTTGTACAAGCATACTTGTTGATCGATATTTGGAAGGTGAATACCGTTCCTGGGCTATAGTTGCAGCTTTCGGTGATAATCTTCACTCTTCTGCAAATAAACTTGCAGACAGTTTGAAACTTGACTCAAAGAAAACTGACATATTGCGGGAAATGGGAGAGTTAATCAATTACAATGCTTATGGTGAAACCATTGAAGATTTGTATTTTTCGCCAGAATCTATCTATTTGGCAATCCAGCCATTTTCTGATCCGTTCGACTTCTATCAGGCTTCCGGAGAATTGGTTCAATTAAGAGAAGGTTTCCGGAATGATATGAGCCTGGCTGAGGCTATACTTCCGGAGAGAAAAGCCTCATCAGGAAGAATTTATTTTTTCCCAAATTCAGCATGGTGCCGACGTGTTTGCGGCGTATACAGCAATCAAATTGCCCGGGAAGCACCGGCAATGGCACATGCTTTGTTGGTTGAACGCAAAGACGGAACATATCAGGTAAGTGTGCGTGCACCATTTTCCAGACCCTTTGGAGCAGAAAATTTATGCTACAAATTCTCAGGGGGCGGACGTGCTGTGGCGGCAGGAATAAACAGTTTAGCCGTGGAAGAGGTTGAGCGCTTCTTTCAAGAATTTGATAACCAATTTTCCAATTAAACCGCTACAACTTATTTATTTCGGTTTGTCCCAAGGTTTTCTATTTCCTCACTTGTCATTCGAGCAAGCTCTTTAAATTTCATTTCCAGTTTTTCGCAGAATGCCGGTACATCATCTGACTTCAGCTCTTTTGGCACATGGAATGGCTCACCATATGATTCAACAATGGACGCAAAAGGTTTGGGGATCTTGTGTTTATCCCAGCTGTTTAACCTCCATTGCTGACTGGCTTCATAGTGCCAGGGAATTATCGGAATTCCTGAGTATTTTGCAAGCAGCACAACGCCTGATTGAATTTTTTCCGGAGGCCCCAAAGGACCATCCGGAGTAATTGCAACAGATGTTTTTTGCTCAAGCAACTTAATCAATTGCTTCAGAGCGGGAATTCCTCCCCTTGTTGTAGAGCCTCTCACAGCCTGATAGCCAAAACGTGAAAAAACATCATATATGGCTTCTCCATCATCACTGCTGCTGATTAACGCAGTTAAGCCATGTTTCCGTAAAAGCCAGATACTGAAAAAAATGTTGTAATGCCAGGTTGCAATAATAACACTGCCGTATTCTTTTATCACTTCTTGCAGAACTTCCTTATTAATGTGTCTAACTTGAGCAGTATATCCTGTAATTCTTATCAATATTGAAAGAAGCTTTGTAATTAACCAGCGCTGAAATTTTTTTTCCCAAATGGGAGCTGATGCTTTCATTGATAAAAAAATTATTGAGTTGAATGAATGTATAAGCCTCTTTACAATAGTACCTTACCATAAACGGTTTGAGCTAAACAAATCACTTCGTGGTAATTTGTTTGTCTGTGATGCTTTTTAACATTAATATTTTTTGACTTTCATTTAAAATTACAGGTTTTGTTTTTTAAAAAGAAATTAATTGAAATACATCAACATGAAGTTGAACGGAAAGACTGGGAAAATGTTCTTGAAGCTCTCTTCCGTAACACTATTGTTAACAGTGTAAAAGGCATCGGAATCATATGTAATACATGCCGTAAACACCCCGGAGATGGAGAAGGCTTTGTGCAGGAGGAACTGATATACCACATCAAGCAAAATCGGGCTGATGAGGTCAGATCAGGTCTGAAAAAAATTGACAAGGAGCATTTTAAAAATATCTTCAAAAATTATTCAGAAGGCAATCAAAAAGGTCTTGATTTTTATCGCATAAAAAATATTCTTGCCAATGAAATTATTGTCTATCCATTATTGCAGGGAGAAACAAAATACGGACTGCTTGTATTTGATTATCCAATCGATGAACAAAAAACAAGCAAAGTTATTAAAGTTATTAATGGTGTATTGAAAAATCCGGAAATTCCATCCACACCGCCTCCAAAATCAACCAATGATGAGTATGTTTGAGGCAGGGGTTCATAAAAAACTAAATCCTACTTACTTGTCTCAGATTCTCTTCACTGTGTTTGAATGATTACCACATAATCACAGAAATCAAAACCAAACAATAAAAGGTTCGTTTCAAAAAATGAATCCCGCTTTTTTCCCGTCAGTATTGTAAATGCATTTTCGTTCAATTGCATACGTCATGGGGACATTGCTGTTGGTAACCAGCATCGCATTAATTTTGCCAATTGCCACTTCCCTGATTTATCAGGAAGATGATTTGGCAGCACTCATCATTGCCGCTGCAGTGTCTTTTGGATTGGGACTACTATTATGGAGGTTAGCGCCAAGTCATTATGAATTAACCTTTAAGGATGCAGTCCTTATTGCAGTATTTGGTTGGGTTTTAATTTCCGCAGTTTCCACAATTCCATTTATTATCCACGGTTCGATTCCGTCTTTTACTGACTCATTTTTCGAAATGATGTCAGGTTATACCACTACAGGAGCAACTATACTGAATGACATTGAATCAATGCCACATGGACTTTTACTTTGGCGCAGTGAAACTCACCTTTTAGGAGGCATGGGTTTTTTAACACTGACTCTGATCTTTTTGCCTCACGGCATGGCGGGAGTACGTATTTTTCGTGCGGAATCCAGTCCAGGACAAGTAATTACAAAAGAAAAGTTTCTTCCTCGTAACCGTGACGCCATTATTTGGCTTTGGTCAATCTATCTTGGACTCAACCTTGTGCAGACTTTAATGCTTTGGGCCGGAGGTATGTCATTGTTTGATTCACTTTGTCATGCTTTTAGTACAATTGCTACAGCAGGATTTTCTCCGAAAAATTCCAGCATTGGTTATTACGGAAGTGCTTATTTTGATTGGGTAATTATCATTTTTATGTTTCTTGGCGGTATGGCATTCATGCTTTTTTACCACATGTTGAAAGGTGAGTGGAAACTGGTTCAAATCAACACGGAATTACGTTGGTATGCATGTATCATATTATTTTTTTGTGGTGTTACATCCCTGATTTTATGGACGAATGGTACCTATGAGAATTTTTTTGACTCCTTGCGATATGCATCTTTTCAGGTAACTTCATTATTGACCACAACAGGTTTCACAACTGCAGACTATGAACTCTGGCCACAACCGGCACAAATGTTTTTGTACATTGTCTGCTTTATTGGCGCATGTGCCGGATCAACTACCAGCGGAATTAAAATTGTGCATTTTATAATAATCTGGAAATACATGTTAACTACCATCAAGAAAATGTTTTATCAGCCAAGGACAATCCTGCCAATTCATCTCAATCAAAGAGCCATTGACACTTTTGCGATCAACCTTTCAATCTGTTATGTCCTGGCCAATGTCTTCATAATTCTGGCCGGAGGCTGTTTGATGGTACTTTTTGAGTCTATGGATTTGCAAACAGGAATCAGTTCAGTAATTTCTGCACTAATGAATATCGGGCCTGGATTTGGAGAAATTGGCCCCACAGACAACTTTTCTCATATCTCATCTACGGGGAAATGGTTTCTTGCCTGGTTGATGCTGATTGGAAGACTTGAAATGTTCACTGCACTTGTTTTGCTTTTTCCTTCCTTTTGGAAAAAATGATTACAAAACGGTATTAATTCCTTTTCAAAGTTGTCTGGAAAGTCGGATTAAATGTCCTCGTTTTGATTATTCCGGATGTGAAGTTATGTAACAAGTATGCAAACATAATTTTATCCTTTTACCTCCTGTTCCCCCAGCTGACTTTTACCTTCCTTTCCGGACTCAGTTTTTGTAAAAAAGAACATTCTTCCTTGTGGACCGTAATCACCCTCTCTTTGGTAAGGTAACCAAGTATAGGCTGACTTCGCACAGGTGTACAGCATCTGGCAATTCTTGTCAGCACATTGTCCATTCCATCCACAATAACCAAGCTTCGAGTTTCAGCTTCAACTGATTTATTTTTACCAGTACTATCTTGTTCTGAAAGTAATTCAGATTCTTGATTTCCACTTAAATGTTCAGTATCTGAATCTTCTACAAACCACCTGCGTATTTCATCACAACGAATTGACCCCTCTCCAATACAGAACAGAATATGCTCAAATTCCTGATTGTTTTGCTGGCGTGATTCTTTTTCCATCCGTCCTTCTCTGATCAGCCGATTCAAGTTTAGACTATGGCTGCGGAATTCTTTCTCCAGCATTTCCATTCCTTCTTTTTTTCGTAAATCACGGTTCTTCTCATGCAAAGCATGTTTAATTTTGTTTCGGGCATGACGAGTTTTAATATAATCAAGCCACTCTTTTCGTGGTTCTTGCCGCGGTGATGTCAGGATTTCCACATTGTCGCCACTGTTTAGAGCACCATCAAGGCTGATAATACTTCCGTTGGCTTTTGCTCCAATTGTACGATTTCCTACTTCTGTATGGATTGAATAGGCAAAATCGAGAGGAGAAGCTAATTTAGGAAGCTCTATTATTTCTTCAGCAGGTGTTATCACGTAAATTTTATCGCTGAATAAATTAATTACTGGGATCGTATTAACATCTCTATTCTCATTTATTTTTTCTGTCATTGAATCTTCAAGTTGTTCTGCTTCTAGGATTTTCGTCTTGTGACGTTTTTCCTTATAAAGCCAATGCGCAGCCACCCCATACTCAGCCATACGATGCATTTCATGAGTCCTGATTTGTATTTCGACAGGTCTAAGGTTTCCTGATGGCTCTTCCTTGTTTTCCACGACTGTAGTGTGGAGTGATTGATATCCATTGGGTTTGGGGTTGGCAATATAGTCTTTAAAGCGATTTTTCACTGGAGCCCAGTTCTCATGAATAAAACTCAACGCGGCATAGCATTCATCTATTTTTTGAACCAAAATGCGAAAAGCAATTAAGTCCTGTATGCGTTCAAAATCATTTTCAACCCTGTCGAGTTTTTGAAAAATAGAATAAAAACGTTTGTAACGCCCCTGAACTTCATGTGTTATTCCAGCTTTATTCAGCATCAACTGAATCTTTTTTGATATTTTTTCAACACTGTCAGAACGTTCAGAGCGCTTCCGGGCTATTTTTTTCTTCAAGTTCTGATAACTCTCGTACTCCAGATAACGAAAGGCATGGTCTTCCAACTCTGCTTTGATCCAGAATATCCCTAGTCTCCCTGCCAACGGTGCGTGTATGTGCAGCGCAGTCCATGCTTTTGATTCCTGATCTTTCTGAGAAAGAGAATTCATTTGTTCCAGTTTCTGAAGCTGCAGCACAAGGTAAACGGTCAACAGCTGTACATTTCCCAAAACAGTTAATAACATTCTGATGGTAAGTTCAGCCTGTGATTTATTTTTTGGGCGAAATGGAAACTTATTCACCTTCAACAGCCTGTGGAAAAGCTGAATTGCTTCAGTAAGATCACTTACTGATCCCTCCTGATTTATTTGTGCTATATCATCTGGTAAATCATCTTCTTTCTGAAAAAGCATAAAAAGGAATACAGCCAATATGGATGGAGAACTCAATGAAAATAATTTGAGTTTTTTCAAAAATGCGTTTGCTTCATCGGGATCACTTTGCTGCTCATACCAGTCCTGAAATAGCTTATTTACTTCCGGTGAAGATAAAAATGCTTCTGGGACATCAGTAACAGCTTCTTCACCTGAATCATCAGTAATGATTACCGGTGAAAAAATTCTTTGTGATTGTTCTGCTCGTGAAAGATCAGGCATTTGTTGTAATGGGGTTTGTTTTACAGGATACCTTGTGCCATAAAATATGAATAAAGCTTAACATCAAATTTGACACCCTGCTTTAACTCTTGATGGAAAAAATCTGAAATTTCGTCAATGGATTTTTGGAAAACAGTAATAAATTCTCCCGGTTCGTTTTGGGGTCGCGGGCTCTGATTCTCCGGCAATTTTTCGTCAATCTGCATATACACAAATGTTACTGCTTCTGAAAGAATCCCGGGAGAAGAGAACAACCTTGGACTCACCGTTTGAACTTCTCCGATATAGCCGGTTTCTTCAGAAAGTTCGCGAACCGCTGTCTGATCGAAAGTCTCACCTGGATCCACCAATCCTGCGGGGAATTCTAAAATGTAAGAATCCGTAGGTGGGCGAAACTGTCGTATTATGACGTATCTTTCAGAAGGTACCAATTTGGCGATTATAATTACCGCCTCAGCGTTGTGTTTACGGTGCAATCCTTCCCATTTACGAATTTGGTTTTTATCATCTTTATAACTGAATTCCACCAAATTTGACCAGCGTCCTTTATAAAGCACCTGTTCTTCAAGCACACTGCTTGTGCCAAATTTTTCAGGTTTATTTGCTGAATCAAAGTTCATTTGAATTCAATCAAGATATTTAATATTCACTAATACACAACCGGACATTGAATGGCTGCGACTTCATAAAAAGATAGCTGATTTTCAGACAATCACAATCCAATTTTGCAGAAGTTTTTGCGTTGTCTTTTACTGCTGTCTACAATAGTATTCAGCAAATATTCATTATTTCATAAAAATAATTTCGGAACACAATTTCCCTGAATGAGAAAAGTACGTTTGATTTGGGTTGGTAAAACACAGGAACCTTATTTACAGAACGGAATTAATGTATACTTGAAAAAACTGTCTCATTATACCAATCTTGAATCAAATGAAATTAGTCCAGCACAATACAGGTCTGGAACAGCAGATCAGTGGCGCAGGCAGGAAACTGCAAATATGTTAAAACACTTTCATTCAACAGAGCTGAACATTTTTCTGGATGAAAAAGGGAAAAAACTGACTTCAAATGGTTTAGCCCAATGGTTTGAAAAACAAATGACTTTAGGAGCGTCCAGAGCCAACTTCTTTATTGG
>LUMJ01000244.1_pt1 | contig 19995 bp, 22 predicted proteins | sample 729631 | NCBI WGS metagenome assembly LUMJ01 (sample SAMN03860266, study PRJNA289734) | marine metagenome | biome: seawater column; feature: ocean; material: water; isolation source: Red Sea water column Station 22 - depth 500m | place: Saudi Arabia: Red Sea | collected 2011-10-15 | depth 500 m
ACGGTACAATAAAGGAAACAAATTCTGATGTAGAAAACTTGATCAAACTTGCTGGAAATTATTCTGACGACTTTGAAGAAACAAAAATACCAGCAGCTAGAATCACAATTGATGGTTCATCAAAAATTGCCTTGAAACAACTAACAAAATTATTATCAGAAAATGAGAAAATTGAAGATTTGCAAAATTCAATATACAGCATAGCAAAGGAAAATCAAGTTCAGCCAAAAGATTTCTTCAAATTACTATACCAAATTATACTTTCAACGGATCGTGGGCCAAAAATTGGTCCATTCATTGAAGATATTGGGATGAAAAATATTGCAGAGTCTATTTCCAGACATATCTGATCATTATGGCTCATAATGAACATAACAGACCAAAAAGAAGTCAGTCTTTATTTTTGATTATTTTTGGTGCTGTATTATTCATGGTTGGTCCAACGCAATATCAGAATTATCCTGAATTAGCAATACTTGCTCTTATCTCTGGATTCATTTTGGGCGGATTTGGTTTTTACTTAAAGTATGTAAGAGGGAAAGCAAACAAATAATCAATATGAAAAAAGTTGGAGTTAGTATGGATTGGTTTAAAAGTTCTAGAGGGAAAAAAACCGAGGATTATGAAAAAGATTATCTTGTTAGATACAAAAAGGGTGAAAAATCAAAACCAAAGAGAAAGACACCAAAACAGAAGAAAGCAATAGAAGAAAAATCTGATGAAATAGAACAAAAAAACCAGATTGAGAAAAGCAAAGAAGAGTCAGAACCACTTTCGACAAAGTTTGAATCAGCAAGACAGGAATACAACATAACAATAAAAAATTTAATGAATGCAAAAAGAGATTTAAAAAATCTGAAAGAGGATATTGAAAAATCGAACAATGAGTATAATGATATAATCTCAAGGATCAAATCGTCGAGAGCAGAGCTACTAAAAACAAGCAGTGAACTTCAAGAAAAAACTGAAGAAAATTCAAAATCAACACAACAGACAGAAAAACAAAATGAATTAAATCAAGAAATAAACAACTCAAAAAAAGAATTAACTGAAATTAAAGAACAAATAAGCAGATATAAAGATGAACTTGAATCCACAAGAACGAAAGTAGATAATTCACCTGATGCTAAAAAAATGAAAGAAGAGAGAGAAAAACTTGAAAGGGAAATAACAGAAAAAAGGAAAGAACTTGAATCAGGATTTAGGGAACTGAAATTCATTAAAGATGAAATGGCAAAATCAAGTAAAAATGAAGGAAGCGACAAAATTGTTGATGCAGCGAGTTCAGTAGTGGCTTCAATGAATCAAAAATTACAGACTACAATGACAGAATTAAAGGCTGTAAAAGAGGCACTAGAACAAGAAAGAGCAAAACGTAACAGGACATCTTAATCAATCATATTTTATAATATTTTTTCCATTTTGTTTTTAATTCTTCCTCTGTGTGACCAAGATCATAAAGTGGCGAGAATACTTCACTTAATTTTTCTATTTTCACAAGTATAACACGTTTGATTGTATTTTTTATTCCAGTTTTCTTATAGTGTGAAATAATATTATTAAATTTGTCACCAGATGAAATTATCTCTGCAATTCCCTTAAAGCGATATCCTCTTCGAGAAAATGGATCCACAACATTAATCTCAATTGATGGATTATGCTCCAGGTTTTCAATTGTTTTGGGCGATTGTATATCAGCAAAAACTAGATGTGATTCATCTAATACTATGATAGTGCCTTTTGGTGATAGATTTGGTGTATTGTCATTAGATACCGTTGCAACATATCCAAGTTTCTGAAAATTCACAAAATTTTTTATTTCTTCAGTAATAACAACCATAAAAAATATTTTTTATAATACTAATTAAATAAAAAGACGGGCCCGACCGGATTCGAACCGGCGACCTAATGCTCCGCAAGCACTCACTCTATCCAGGCTGAGCCACGAGCCCAACTCGTACTTTTTCAATTCTGCCTTTCTGTCAGTCTTTGGTTCAGGTTTTAATTGTCTTGATACCTTCTTCATTGGTTTTGATTTTTGTTGCTTTTTGTATCGTGCAAGGAAATCATTTTCGTATTTTTTGAGTTCTTTCTTTCTGTCAATTTTTGGTTCAGGTTTTAATAATTTTGATACTTTCTTTTTTGGTTGCTTGGGTTGCTGGTTTTGATATCGTGTAAGATACTGTTTTTCATAATTCTTTAATTCCTTCTTTCTGTCAATTTTTGGTTCAGGTTTTAATAATTTTGATACTTTCTTTTTTGGTTGTTTGGGTTGCTGTTTTTGATATCGTGCAAGATACTGCTTTTCATACTCTCTTCTTTCTTTTTTAATATCATGCTTTGGTTCCTCAATTTGGAGTTGGCTAAGCCTTAATTTTTGTTCTAGTGCTGCAATTTTCAATTTAGTTTTTTGTACTTTTTGAAATCTAGACACATAATCTTTTTCATATTTTCTTCTTTCCTTTTTGAGATCTATCTTTGGTTCTGGTTGCCACTCTAGTTCTTTTGTCTTCTTCATTGGTTTTGATTTTTGTTGCTTTTTGTATCGTGCAAGGAAATCATTTTCGTATTTTCTTCTTTCCTTTTTGAGATCTATTTTTGGCTCTTCTATAACAGACAAATTAGATGACTTGATTGGATTTGACTTTGGTGGTTTGTAGCGTGCAAGATACTTTTGTTCGTATTTCTTTAACTCATCTTGTTGTATACTACGTCTAGAATTCACATATGGACTGAGATTTAATATTCCAAGATCAACATCAGATTCTGTCCAGCCTTTTAATTTTGGTCGTGTCTTTGGTTCCTTATATCTAGAAAGATACTGTTTTTCATACTGTTTTAACTCATCTTGTTGTGCCCTACGCTTTGCGTTAAAGTGTGGTGTGAGCGATAGTGTTCCAATGTCAGTATCATGTTTTACATTAGATGATTTGACTGACTTTGGTTCTTTATAGCGTGCAAGATACTTTTGTTCGTATTTCTTTAACTCATCTTGTTGTGCCCTACGCTTTGCGTTAAAGTGTGGTGTGAGCGATAGTGTTCCAATGTCTGTGTTATGCTTCACATTAGAAGACTGCGTTGACCTCTTCCGTTTTGCAGGTCTTTTTTTTGCTTTTTTCAGTATTTTTCTTCTAGTTTTCCTAGAAGTCTTTCTAGTTTTCCTAGAAGTCTTTCTAGTTTTCCTAGAAGTCTTTCTAGTTTTCCTAGCAGTTCTTCTAATTTTTCGAGATCGCCTAGCTGCCAATTTTAATTTCTTTAAAGTTGAATCCTAAATAACTATTATCTAAAACAGACATTTCTAATAATAGATGTCTAGTTTTTTCTTTGAATAATATCTACTTAGATCGAATTATTTTTTTTCTTTCGATTTGTTTTTTGCTTGGTTTTATATCGTGCAAGATACTTTTTCTCGTATTCTTCTCGTTCTTTCTTCATATCTCGCTTTGGTTTTGGTGGTTCCGGTTTGTATAGACTAGAATCACTGGATCTTTTCTTTGATCCTGGCTTTTTTTGTTTATTATAGCGTGCGATGTATTTCTGTTCATATGCTGCTCTCTCTGCTAGGTATTCTTTCCTTTTGGCAACAGTATGCTTTCTAAAATTTAATCTTCCTAGATCATCGTCAGATACTGAACCAGAACCAGATTTTGTCGCTTTTGCATTTGCTTGTTTATAACGTGCAAGATACTTTTTCTCATATACATTTCGTTCCACGTGTAATTCTTTACGTTTTTTATCAACAAATTCTCGAAGATTTAACCTGCCTGAAATCAAATCATGATCAATCTTTTTACCAGATGTTTTCTTTGTTTTAGGTTTCTGCTTACTCATATATCGTTGAATATATTTCGCTTCATAATCCTTTCGATTTGCTAGATACTCCTTTCTCTTGACAACAGAATGTTTTCTAATGTCTAATCTTCCCAGATCATCATCATATTTTGAGATCGAGGATTTTTTAGATTTTGATTTAGATTTTGGTTCCTTGTAACGTGCAAGAAACTTTTTCTCATAATCTGCTCGTTCCTTCTTCATATCTCGCTTTACTTTCTTCTCTGGTTTGTATAGCTTAGAAGCACTTGTTTTTCTGGATTTTGTTTTTGATTGTTTATATCGTGAAAGAAACTTTCTTTCGTATTCTCTTCTCTCTTTCTTCCTATCTACTTTTACTTTTGACTCCGGTTTGTATAGTCTAGAAATACCTTTTTTCCTTGGCTTCCCTTTTGGTTCCCTGTATTTAGAAAGATATCTCTGCTCGTATTCTGCTCGTTCCTCTTGAAGTTTCTTCCGTTTATCTTCAACAGATTTACTAAGATTTAATTTTCCTAAATCTTCTTGAGGTTCTTCATCTTCTGCAAGATCAACAAGAAATGAATCGGATGATTCTTCTGGCTTAGGTCCCACTTTTTTTTCCATTCTTGCAAGATAACTTGACTCGTATTCTTGCAGATCTTTTTCTCGCTGATCTTGATCTGTTGGCGTTACTGAGAAAAGTTTTTTAAAATTAATTTTTTTATGTCTAACTATTTCAGTACTTGAAGTATTTTCAATACTTGGAGTATTTTCATCATAACCCTTTGGGAGGGCCCCTTTTGGTTTTTCTGTTTGATCTGACAACGTTAATTATTTTAAAATTAAATGCTAATAAACTATTATTCCTCGTCTGTGCTAGATGATGTTTCCTGTGCCTGTTTTTCTAACCTAGCCAGATATTTTTTCTCGTATTTTTCTAGATCTGATTCTGATTTTGATTTTTTAGCACGTATTTTACGTGGTTTTGATATCTTTTTTTCTACCTTCCTCTCTGGTTCATTTTCTAATCTAGAGAGATACTCTTTCTCATATTGTTCAAGTTTCTGTGATTTATTTCTAGAACGTGATGCAGTTTTTGTTTTTGATTCATCATTGTTTACGAAAACATAATTCATAATTACACCAGCAATTATTCCCCCCACAATAGGTGCAACCCAATACAACCACTGTATCTCTAATAATCCAGCATCACCAGTTGCAACAGCAGGTGCTAATGATCTTGCTGGGTTCATAGAAGCACCAGTTAGTGGAACACCTACTACGTGTAATAAGAAAACCATTCCACCAATAGCTGCACCATAGACACTTTTTGGTGCCTTTTTGTGAACTGCTGTCATAAAAATTACAACTACTAAAAAGAACGTAAGAATAACCTCTACCACAAATCCAGACATGATGCTATGATTGAGTAGCTCACTTGGACCACCATGTCCACCCCAAAGAACTGGTTTGCCAATCTCTGGTAATATTGCCATTAAAGATAATGTAGCAATAATTGCACCTATTACTTGAAAAATAATATATCCTATACCATCTGCAACACTAATTTTTTTTGTGATCATCATAGGAATTGTAACTGCCGGATTGATGTGAGCCCCAGATACATGTCCAAATGCATATACCATCAATGCAATAACTGCACCGTGGCCAAGTGATATCATCAAAATTGATTCAATAGTTAATCCATCACCAAAAGCAACTACGGATAATATTACAGATAATGGTCCAAAGAATACTAATGCATATGTTGCAATAGCTTCAGCAAACCATGCTCTTGGATTAACCATAATTCACAACCATTTTCAAGTTTAATTTAAAACATTCGGCTTTCATATAATGGATATAGAATAATTAATAGGTATTTTAAACCTGATTTGACATGATTAAAGAAAATACACAGCTTCCAAAATTCGAACTTAATGATGCAGATGGTAATATTGTTAAATCAAGTGATCTTAAGGGGAAAAAATGTGTGATCTATTTTTACCCCAAAGATTTTACTCCAGGCTGTACGATTGAAGCAGATGAATTCTCTAGAGATTACAAAAAATTTCAAAAGGCTGGAATTGAAGTTGTCGGTATAAGTAAGGATGATGTAGACTCTCACAAAAAATTTTGTATAAAAATGAAAATTCCCTATATCCTACTTGCAGACACTAAAACAACTGTTTCAAAACTATTTGGTGTTTGGGGCAAGAAGAAATTCATGGGAAGGGAGTATATGGGCATTAACCGAAGTACATTCTTAGTAAATGAAAAAGGAAAGATCTTTAAGGTTTTTGAGAAAGTCAAGGCAAAAGGTCACTCAAAGGAAGTTTTGGAAGCATACGCAACCGTAAAGTAAAAAATAAAAGAAAAATTTGTCTAGAAACCTTTTGGCATTGCGCCACGTTTAGAGGCGTTTTGTGCAGATGCTTGAGACTGTTTTTTAGCCTCAGCTTGCTTTGCTTTCTCTTCCTTTTCTTTTGCATACCTCTCTAGGTATCCTTTCTCATAATCCTCGAGTGATTGCTCTTTAGCACTTTTCTGTTGTTGTGGTGGTGGAGGAGGTGCTGTCTCTGCAGGTTTTGGTGGTGGTGGAGGTGGTGCTGTTTGTTTTGAAGACGTTGTAGGTCCAAGTCCTGGTGAAGCAAAAGTTTTGTCTCTTGGATGATATGCTAATCTTTGTCTTGTTGCAAAATATTTGTCACCTGGTTGTGTATAACCTGTTAACACAGCCTTTTGATCATTCCAATTTTTAGTTGGAACGTCAGGTGCATCTCGCACATGAAGACTAGCAAAGTATCTATCACTAGGTTGTGTCCAACCTGTTAACACAGCCTTTTGATCATTCCAATTCTTAGGTGGAACTGATTTCCATTGTTCATAAACTAATACTGGTGGTGGTGCTTCCTCCTTTGGTTTTGGTGGTGGTGGAGGTGGTGTTGTCTCTGCAGGTTTTGGTGGTGGTGGAGGTGGAGGAGGTGCTGTCTCTGCAGGTTTTGGTTCCTCTTTTGAAAGATCTTTTAATTTTTTCTCTAAATCAGCAATTTTTGATTTAATGGCCTTCTTTCTCCTAGCAGGCTTCTTTTTTGCCTTTCTAGTTACTTTTCTGGCTTTTCTTCTAGTAGTTTTTCTCTTAGTAGTTTTTCTCTTAGTAGTTTTTCTCTTAGTAGTTTTTCTTTTGGTTGTTTTTCTCTTAGTAGTTCTTCTTTTGGTTGTTTTTCTACGAGTTTTACTAGATCTCTTAACTGCCATATGGATTCAATAAATGGTATGTGGTTTATTTAGATTGTGCTTATAATCAGTGTGTGATTTGATCGAATTTTTATAAAATGTTTTATTCATATAGGCATGGACGACTTTGATGATGAATTTCCAGGTTTTGATTGGAAAAATACGCCTGCGTATAAACATCCAGGTGGTAAAAATTGCCCATGCCCTAAACACGAGTATATTAGAGAACAGGTTAATTTCACAAAGCAAGTAAATGAATCTGGAAAAGATGCACGTGTTACTCTAAAATTTTGCCCTGAGCACTATAATGTTTACATAAACGAAGTTATACCAGCTATGCCCATGAAGTACAAAATACTTACAAAAATTGCACTAAAGATTGGTGCAATCAAAGTTATTATATTAAAACACATGCAATCAGATTTGTGTTTTTATTGTAGGTTTGGTTCAGGAGGTCACGGTAAGAAAAGTGAACTTCCTCCTATGCCTTAACTAAAACTACATTGGGTGCAACATTATTTTTGGTTTGTTCGGTGTATCATGATGGCATCTTTTTCCACATAACGGACAAACTTTTCTGTTAAGAAAGATGCATTGACATATGTGAGATTTGAAATAACTTTCTGAAATTTTTGTAAATTCACCAGTACCATTACAAAATGGACATGAAGAATCCAATAATTCTATCTTGCCTTTACCCATACAAACTGCACATTTTTTCTCATCAGTCATGGAAAATATGGCAGTTTAAAGTAATTAAAACACTTACGTTGATAATTTTTTCAAATATAGCAACTAGGATAAATCGAGTTAAGCTTATACTATATTCACAAACACAGATGCCATGCCTATTGATGACATTAAACAATTTGTAGAGGAGTTGGAAAAGGCTGGCGAGTTAAAACGAGTAAAAACAGAAGTAGACTCTGATTTGGAGATTGCTGAGATTTTGAGAAGAGCGTCTTATACAAATGGACCAGCAATATTATTTGAAAATGTCAAGGGATACGAAATTCCAGTTTTAGGAAATGCGTTTGGTTCGATAAAGAGGCTTGAGATTGGACTTGAAACAGAAGAGTTTTCTGAGATTGGACAAAGAATTGCAGACATGACAAAGATGGAAATTCCTGCTGGAATTTTTAATAAAATTAAGAAGTTACCAGAATTATCTAAGATGAGTGAATCATTTCCAAAGTTAGAGAATAGTGGTCCTGTTACTGAAATTATAAATGAATCACCGTCATTTGATAAAATTCCAATTTTAAAATCATGGCCAAAGGATGCAGGAAAATTCATTACATTTGGACTTGTTGCTACAAAACATCCTGAGACTGGTGTAAGAAATTTAGGTGTTTATAGAATACAAATAGTTGATAGTGTACATGCATTAATGCATTGGCAAAAACACAAGCGCGGAGCGGCACATTATGACATTAAAAAAGAAAAAGAAAACAAAATTGATGCTGCTATAATTATAGGTGGTGAACCTGCAACTGTTTTCTCTGCAGTAGCACCTGTACCAGAAGGACTTGACAAGTATCTTTTTGCTGGTATTACCAGAAAAAAAGGAATCAAGACTGTAAAATGTAAAACGGTAGATCTTGAGGTTCCTGCTAATGCTGAGATGATATTAGAAGGATATGTTGATTCTACTGACATTAGGAATGAGGGACCGTTTGGTGATCATACAGGTTTTTACACACCACAAGAACCATTCCCAACATTTACACTTACAGGAATAATGCAAAGAAAAAATCCTATCTATCTAACAACTGTAGTAGGCAAACCAATCTTAGAGGATGCATATATTGGAAAAGTAATTGAACGTTCATTTTTACCGCTGATAAGAATGCTACATCCAGAAGTAGTTGACTTTAGCATGCCTCCTGCTGGTTGGTTCCAAGGAATGGCAATAGTTTCTATAAAAAAACGATATCCAGGTCAGGCAAAAAAAGTCATGATGGGATTATGGGGTATGGGCCAATTGGCACTAACTAAGATGATCATAGTAGTTGATCACGAAGTGAATGTACATGACATTAATGATGTAATCTGGGCAATCACAACTAAAACGGATGCTGCACATGATATAACCATCATAGACAATGCACCAACAGATACTTTGGATCCTGCATCACCTATTGTTAATCTGGGTTCAAAATTAGGAATAGACGCAACACAAAAAACTAAGGAAGAAGGTTTTGAACGAGTTATTCAAGAAGAAGTTAAGGTTGACGATGATACAAAGAAGATGGTTGACTCGAAGTGGTCAAGCTATGGACTTTGATGTACACAGACAGTTTGATAGAAATTATCTCTTTCCTCTGCATTATACCCAATCTGATGAATAGAATCAATAATCTTCTTATCAGTAAGTTCTGTGGAACGGGAGCCAGTACATGATACAACTTCCTCACCAATCAGCGTTCCACCAAAGTCATCAGCACCATATTGTAATGCCAATTGAGCCATTCCAACACCATTTGTTAGCCACGATGATTGAATGTGTGGAATTAATCCATCGAATACAAGCCTAGATATCGCAATCATCTTTAGGAGTTTGACTCCGCCAGCACTGAAATTAATCACTCCTTCTTTCTGCATCTGTGTATTATTTGGCTCAAAACTCCAAGGAATAAATGCCATAAAAACACCAGTCTTTTTTTGTAGTTCTGCAATTTTTCTAAAGTGTTCTGCAATGTCACGATTTGACTCAACATGACCATACATCATAGTAGCAGATGCTGGAATTCCAATATCATGTGCCTCTTCTATAATACGTAACCATTCATCACTCGTAATTTTTTTTGGGCTGATGAGCTCTTTCACATTGTCAGTTAAAATTTCAGCTCCGGCACCAGGTAAAGATTGTAATCCCGCATCTTTTAATCTGGATAGAACCTCTTTTGTTGATGATTTTTCAACTTTAGCAATTGTATCAATCTCAGATGTTGATAATCCATGTACACCAACTTGTGGAAATTTTTTTCTGATCATTCTGAACGAGTCTTCATAATATTCAATTCCGAGGTCGGGGTTATGTCCGCCTTGAATTAGAACTTGTCTTATCTTGAACAAATCATATGCAGTTTTTACACGAGATTCAATTTCATCTAGAGTTAATGTGTAAGATTCGTCATGGTTAGGTGGTCTGTAAAATGCACAAAACTTACAGTCAGTTATACACACGTTAGTATAGTTAAGAATTATATTATTTACAAAAGATGCTTTCTTGCCAAATTGATTATGTGTTAAAGTTCCAGCTACTAACCCCATCATAGATACACTATCTGATTCAAGTAATCTTATGTAATCATCATATTCTGGTCTTATTCCCTGAAGAGAGTTTTCAAGTATGTCCTTAATTTCAATATCGTTAATCTGATTAGTAATTTGACTCAATTCAATTATGTTATTTTTTGATGGCTATTTAATTCTTGAAGAGCAGATGTTTTGGCTATAATTTTTAAGTAGCATACAAAAATTATACCTTCTATGGCAAATGGAACTGAGATTCGACTAAATAGAATTTTAAAGAAAGGAAGAATGCTTTGCATTCCAATGGATCATGGTATATCAAATGGTCCCATTGAAGGACTTGAAAAACCACATTCAATGATCTACAAATGTGAAAGTCATGGAATTACTTGTGTTATAGTTAACAAGGGTATTATCAAAACAATGCCAAGACCACCCAAAGTAGGTCTTTTAGTTCATTTTTCTGCAAGTACAGCACTCTCTACTGCACCAAACAGAAAAATGCTTACCGGTTCAGTTAAAGAGGCATTACGACTTGGCGCTGATGGTGTATCATTACATATCAACATAGGTGGGAAGGAAGAACCAGAAATGCTTGCTGACTTGGGAACTATTTCTGAACAATGCCATGAATGGAATATACCGTTACTGGCAATGATGTATCCTAGGGGTGAAAATATTAAGAATCCACATGATCCTGAAGTTGTAGCACACACTGCAAGAATTGGCGCTGAATGCGGCGCCGATATTGTTAAAACATTATACACTGGGGACATTGATTCGTTTTCAAAAGTGGTTGAAAGTATTCCTGTACCAGTTGTTATTGCTGGTGGTCCAAAAGCTAAAACTGACATGGATATTTTACAAATGACAGAAGATGCTATGACAGCTGGTGCAAAGGGTGTAACTTATGGAAGAAACATATTCGCACACAAATCGCCTGAAAAAATTGTAGAGGCACTTGCGGGTATAATATTCAAAAATCAAACAGCAAAGGAAGTGGCTAGTATAATTGGCAATTAATAAACAGATAATCATACAACCGAAAGTTGCTAGAAACAATCTTGCAAAATTTGTTAAAAATTTGGAAGATGAAGGTATTAGAATGGTTTTTGCGGATCCAAAAAGTTTAGGAAAGACAAAAGTACAAACAATTTTTCCATCACAAAATGCTGATTATGTAATTTTGGACAAGCCAACTGCTAAAAAACCCAAAGGAAAGAAGGTTGGAAGAAAGTTCAAGGTTTTATCAAATAATGATATTGAAAATATTCTTGATTCTGCAAAAAAAGGATTAGACTTTGTTATAATAGAAGTAAAGGATTGGAAGATAATCCCAATAGAAAATATTATTGCAAAACTTCACAAAATGCATACTAAGATTTTTTCTATAGCAAGAAATGCAAAGGAGGCAAGAAAGATGTTTTCCATTTTGGATGTTGGTGTGGATGGTGTAATTTTCAATACAGGTTCAATGAATGAAGTTAAACAGGCATTAGTCTATTTAGGCACAAAAAGCTTTGAACTCAGTACTGCAAAGATATTAGAAATTCAAGAGGTTGGTGACGGTGAGAGGGTGTGTGTTGACACAGCATCTATGTTGAATAGAGGTGAAGGCATGTTGATTGGTAGTAGAGCTAACTTCTTGTTTTTGGTGCATAATGAATCTGTTGGTTCGTCATTCACCTCTCCTAGACCATTTAGAGTTAATGCTGGTGCAGTCCACTGCTACACACTAGCACCAGATGGTACTACAAAGTATCTATCTGAATTAGAAACTGGTGTGGAAATATTAGTACTTAATTCTAAAGGACAAGCAAGACGCGCAGCAATAGGAAGATGCAAGATAGAAAAAAGACCAATGCTAATGATCAAGGCTAAAGTTGGAGATGAAATAGGTGGTATCATAGCTCAAGATGCAGAAACAATTCGTTTTGTAAAATCCAATGGACAGTTGGTATCTGTCACCCATCTAAAAAAGGGTGATTCAGTTCTAGTGCACTCAAAGCCTGCAACTGGTAGACATTTTGGAATGGAAGTGTCTGATGAATATATTCTAGAGAAATAAAAAATGGCATACAAGACATGTGTTAGTATTGCTGAAAATACTCCAAAAAAACTCAAACAAACTCTTGCAAAGGCACTAAAAAAATCAGATTACGCTGAAATAAGATTTGATTTTTTGAATCCAGATTCGGTTCCAGAGGCATTACATCTAATAAGAAAGGATTCAGGCAGATGTGTTAGTACACTAAGACCAATACGTGAGGGGGGAAAATTTTCTGGTAGTGAAAAAAACAGGATTTCTATCATAAAATTAATTGCAGAATATGACCCATTTTTGCTTGATATAGAATACAACACACTAAGGAAAAATAGAAATTTACAACGTTATTTGAAAAATACTGATACATCACTGCTTGTCTCCTGGCATAATTTCAAACAAACTCCCACTGTTCCAGTATTGAAAAAGAAATTATTAGAAATGAAAAAATTTTCAAGCAATATCAAAATAGTTACAATGGCAAGATCGGTTAACGATGGATCACGAATACTATCACTGTACAATAATAGTAAGAATGTAAAACTAATTGCATTTTCAATGGGAAATTTTGGAAAGATGTCACGATTACTATGTCTACTTTTAGGCAGTCCGTATACGTACGTATCATTGGGTAAACCAATAGCGTCAGGGCAATTTAGCTTGGATGAGGTTAAATCAATCTTTACAGGAAGAAAATAGATGGCTAATACATATGCTGTAATAGGTGATCCAATAGATCACTCGTTATCTCCAAATATACACAATGCTGCATTCCGCCAATTAGGATTAGACCATACCTACATTGCGTACAGAATACCAGCTGGTGAACTTTCTGCTGGAATCGGAGCGTTAAAAAAAATAAAAATTTCTGGATTTAATGTAACAATTCCTCATAAAATTGAAATGATGAAGTTTTTGGATGAGATGGATACTACTTGCAAAGTAATTGGTGCTGTAAACACAGTACTAAATGAGGATGGAAAACTTAAGGGCTATAACACAGACATGATAGGATTTCTGGATCCAATAAAAAAAAGAAACTTGACGATAAAAGATTCTCAGGTAATGCTTTTGGGTGCGGGTGGAGCTGCAAGAGCAATCGTAACTGCTATGGTTAAAGAAAAGGCACACAAAATTACAATCGTGAACAGAACTCTGGAAAACGCAAACAAATTAGCCGAGTTTGCAAAAAAAATTGGAGGTAATGTTGACGTAGTTTCATTACAAGAGGCTAATGAAATAATTTCAGAACATAAATTTATTATAAATTCAACTTCAATTGGCATGAAGGATGAACCAAGTCCTATCTCAACTGATGGTATAAATGAAAACTCAATAGTTTATGATATTGTTTATCAGCCAATGAATACAGATTTGATTAAAAAATCAAAAGAAAATGGCGCTACTGTAATTTATGGTTATGAAATGCTTTTGAGTCAGGCTGCATGCTCATTTGAAATCTGGCATAAGACGGAAGCTCCATATGATGTTATGAAAAAAGCATTACTTGGGGGAGTTTGATGGCAATAGCAAATGCGACTATTCACGGTGCAATTTCTATAGTAAATGCAATCGCAACAGGAAAGGGAGCAACACTTGGCATTTCAAAGAAAGTCAATGTTGAGATGGAAGCAACAGAAGGCAGTGGTATACTAATTGAAATACAAAAGAAACCCATGAAGTCACGTTTAGTCACTAGAGTTGTTCAAAAAATTATTCCAAAAAATGAACTATTAAAAACTAAATTAAGAATTTCTGTGGATTCAGAAATTCCAACAGGGTATGGATTAAAAAGTTCAAGTGCGATTTCTACAGCAGTGGCAATGGCATCTGCAAAATTATTCAAGCCCAAGATGAACGATTTTGAAATATTAAGTACGGGCGTAGATGCATCCATTGAAACTAAAGTTAGTTTGACTGGGGCATATGATGATGCATGTGGATGTTATTATGGGGGATTTGTTGTTACAGACAATTATAATAAAAAAATAATTCATTCTGAAAAATGCCTTAATCGTGTATCTGCTGTCATTTTCATACCCAAATCAAGAAAAAGAGGAAATGTTAGAAAGCTGAGAATGTCAAGTAGTACTTTTGAGCAAGCCTGGAATCTTGCAAGGAAATCTGATTATTGGAATGCCATGATACTTAATGGTTTAGCTACATCACCCGTACTGAGTTCTGAACCAAAAATCATTCCTAAACTAATCGAGAACGGTGCGTTAGGTGCTTCAATTTCTGGTAATGGTCCATCAATAGCTGCCATTGTTAGAAATGATTCTGTATCAAAAATAAAAAGGGTGTTTTCTTCGCTTGATGGCAGCACAACTGTATCTGAGATAAATAACAAAAAGGCTGAAGTGCATGAAGTGTAGAGTTGAAAAATCTAAAATTGCTGGCGAGATAGAATGTCCACCCAACAAGAGCTATACTCATAGAGCAATTTTCATTGCATCACTAGCTATTGAGAAAAGTATAATCAAAAATATTTTGAGATCAGAAGACACTATCGCAACAATTGATGCGTGTAAAAACTTTGGAGTGCAAATAGATGATATAGGCAATGACGTAGCAGTGACAAGTGCAAGTGAATTAAAAATTAAAAGCAACACTATAGATGCTGCTAATTCTGGAACAACTATTAGAATTGCTGCAGCCATTGCATCATTGGCAAATGATGAAATTACCTTAACTGGCGATTCAAGTCTCAAAAAACGACCAATGCAGCCATTGCTTGATGCTCTAGAATCTTTAGGGGCAAAATGTAGTTCAGCTAGTGGTAATCCACCTATATCAATCAAAGGAAGAATAAAGGGTGGAAAAGTGAAAATCCCCGGTAACATGTCAAGCCAATTTATTTCAGCTTTAATGATTACTGCACCAAAATTAGAAGATGGGTTGGTTATAGATATAGATGGAAAACTAGTATCAAAACCCTACATTGATGCAACAATAGCAACAATGAAAAAATTTGGAGTGGATGTTGAGATCAAAGCACCATATAAAAAATACATTATACCTGAACAAAATTACAAATCTACAACTTTGATAATACCATCTGATTTTTCTAGCCTTGCACTATTGTTGGCGGCAACTGTATTACTTGGTGATGACGTTACAATAAAAGCATCCATAGGTTCTATGCCACAAGCGGATGAAGCAATCATTGATATTTTAGAAACGATGGGAGTAGTGGTTACACTAAACAAAAACATCATAAAAATAAAATCACCAAAAAAACTTGATGGAGGAAAATTTGATCTAAGTGACTCCCCTGATCTAGTCCCTGCCGTTGCAATACTTGCACTGAAAGCATCAAGTCCAATTGAGATTTTCAACGCAGAACATGTAAGACTAAAAGAAACAGACAGACTATCGATAATTGCACGCGAACTTTCAAAACTAGGAATTAAAATTGAAGAGAAGAAAGATGGTTTGATACTTGATAATTCAGATAATTTGAATAGAGCTGACCTGAATTCTGAAAATGATCATAGGTTGTTCATGGCTTTTTGCATAGCTGGTATGTATGTTGGCAATTGTACCATATCTGATCCAGAATCTGTGGAAGTTTCATATCCTAATTTTATTTCTGAAATGAAAAGACTTGGTTGCAAAATTTTCCTAGATTGATAGGAAATCATCTCCCAAAAAAATCGTAGAGTTATATTTATCTTAAATAATATTATATTGTTGGCAGGAAATTCAATTGGACATAATTTAGTATTAACAAGTTTTGGTGAAAGTCATGGTAAATGTATCGGTACTGTACTTGATGGCTGCCCTGCTGGACTACAATTAGATGAAAAGGACATACAAAAGATGCTTAATCTAAGAAGACCTGGACAATCATTAGTTTCAACTCAAAGAAAGGAAGATGATGTCGTAGAGATTCTTTCTGGTGTGTTTAGGGGATATACCACTGGTGCGCCAATTACAACTATCATTTGGAACAAAGACCATGACTCAAGAAGTTATGCTAAATTGAGAACTGCAATGAGGCCAGGTCACTCTGACTACCCAGCGTTCGTAAAATACAAAAAATTCAATGACCATCGTGGCGGAGGAAGATTTTCCGGAAGATTGACTGCTACACTTGTCATGGGTGGGGCAATTGCAAGAAAGTTACTCAAGGAGACATTGAATGTTGAGACAAATGCCTACACGTGTAAAATTGGAAAAATAGGAATGAAAAATCAGGCTTCTAAGCAATCATTCAAATCAATATACACAAACGAAGTCAGATGTCCTGAAAAATCTATTGCGACAAAAATGAAAAAATCAATACTTGACGCAAGAAAGAAGGGTGATTCATTAGGCGGCGTTGTTGAATCCATAACAAGCAACCTTCCTATTGGTTTGGGAGAACCAATCTTTAGCTCACTGGAATCAGAGCTAAGCAGAGGAATTTATTCAATACCTGCTGTCAAGGGGGTGGAATTTGGTTCTGGTTTTTCAGGATCTGAGAAGCATGGTTCACAGAATAATGATTCATACACATTCCGTAATGGAAAGGTGATTACCAAGACAAACAATGCTGGTGGAATTTTAGGTGGAATATCAAATGGTATGCCAATAGTAATGCGAGTTGCCTTCAAGCCAGCTTCATCAATCGGAAAGATTCAGGAAACGGTTGATCTCAAAACTAAGAAAAATACAAAATTAAGAGTCGAGGGAAGACATGACCCATGTGTAGTACCACGAGCACCACCTGTTGTTGATTCTATAGTATCGCTAGTAATTGCGGACCAAGCATTGCAAGGCGGTTTCATAAAACCAGTTATCTAAAATGTCAGATATAGAGGAACATCGAAAGAAGATTGAAGATGTAACGCTTGAGATGATCAAGCTGTTAAAGACAAGAACAGAAATTGCTAAGAAGATAGGCGAAGCCAAAGCAAGCCTTGGCATGACCGTAACAGACGAAGAAAGAGAGGATGCATTACGAACTCAAGTTGCAAAGTTATGCAAGGAAATTGATTTGGATCAATCTACTGCATCAAAATTTCTCAATTTACTGCTTAACGAATCTGTAAAGGCACAATCTGACAACAAGCAAACACATCTTTCTATGTTTTTGAAAGCAAAAGCGCTTGAAGAGCAGGGTAAAGAAATAATCCATCTTGAAGTTGGGGAACCAGATTTCAAATCGCCAAAAGAGGTGAAAACCGCACTTGCAGAGGTATACGACAAAGGATATGGAAAGTATGGTCCTGCAAAGGGGATAAGTGAATTACGATACGAAATATCGGAACATGAGAATCATTTACTATTGGGATTTGGATCAGAAGCAGAAATAGAAGTTGAGAACATAATGGTTTGTCCGGGTGCAAGATTCGCGGTTTACTTGGCAATAACTACACTGCTAAATCCTGGTGATGAAATAATTGTGATAGAACCAGCATGGCCAGCATACAAAGATTGTGCGTTAAATGATGGTATCAAGGTTAGGACAATCAAAACAACATTAGAAACAAAATGGGAACCATCTGTTGATCAAATCAACAATGCAATAAATGAAAACACAAAGATGGTTGTGCTAAACTATCCAAATAACCCAACAGGGAAAAAACTATCAGAAAATATTCAAGATAATATTATCGAAATAGCAAAGAAACATGATCTCTATGTATTAAGTGACGAAATATATTCTGAATATACGTCGACAAATTTTAAGTCTGTATTGGAATATAATTATCAAAAATCCATAATCACAAAATCATTTTCTAAATCTTATGCTATGACTGGCTATAGGATTGGGTGGGTAGTAGCAGAACCATCCATTATAGATAAAATGTCAAAATTACAAGCACTCAGTCTGACAAATGTCTCAGAACCAATTCAATATGTTGCATTACAAGCTCTTAAGTCAGATGAAGCGGTTGCTGAGAATTCAAGAATTATAAAATCAAGATTAGAAGTATTGGCTAAAAGTGCAAAAGATATCGGTCTGGAATTCGTCGAGCCTGATGGAGCCATGTACCTATTTGCCAAAACAAAATACAAGGATTTTGACGCGACAAAATTTTCAGAAAAGCTGTTAGAACGTGGTGTCGCCATAGCCCCAGGCGAGGGATTTGGAGACTATAAGGAATTTTTTAGATTAACAGCCATAGATGAAACTAGGTTAATAGAAGGTATGAAAATATTAGATACTATGTTGAAGGAATACCATGAATAAAAAAATCTCAATTATTGGCGTTAACGGTAGAATGGGTAAATGGTTTGCAAATTATTTTTACAAGATGGGTTTTGAAGTTAAGGGATTTGACACAGAAAATGAAATAAAAGAAAAATTTATCATTAAAGCAAATTCTCTTGTAGGTGCCATATTACAAATTGATTATGTACTCTTATGTACGCCTACAAAAAATACTCCTGAAATTATACGATTGATTGCTAAAGAAATGAAACGTGAGTCATGTCTGATAGAAATATCATCACATAAATCTAAAACTTCTCAAACACTTTTAAAAATTCCAAACAAGGTGCAACCAATTTGCATCCATCCGATGTTTGGTCCAGGCATAAAAAAACTTGATGGTAAAAATATAATTATAATTCCAATTAGAGACGCGAAAAAAGAATTTCAAAAAATATTGATTTAGATAAATCATACAAAAAACTATCAGCGATGATCAAAACAATTGAAAAATAATAATGTCTTCTACAAACATGAAACTATTTCATTGACTGAAAAAATGTCAGGTGCCACATTCAAAACTCAAAAAATCGTTACTGAAAGTATACTTACAGAATCAGCTGAACTAATTGAGACAATAATATCTAATCCAGAAGTAAGAAGATTTGGTGAAGAATTTTGGAAAGATATGGGAAAACTTCTTACAGACTCTCAAGAAGGAAAAAGGGATGATATAATTAATTATATTGAATCAAGTAAAGAAAAAATTTCAAAAAATGTAGATTTAGATAAATCATATAAAAAATTATCCGCAATGATCAAAATAATTGAAAAATAGGATTGTATTCTACAAACATTGTTACATCGTTTATTAAAAATGATGATATGATACTCATTCTGAAAAGGAGTGATAAAGTAAAATCTATGAAATGTTTATGGGCTGGAGTTAGTGGAATGATTGAAAAAAACGACGTAACACCTCTGGATAGAGCAAAAATTGAAATTTTTGAGGAAACTGGGATTGATGAAAAAGAAATAGAACTGTTAAGATCTATTGAACAAATAAAAATTGAATCTGCTCAATACAAGAATCACGAGTGGAATATTTTTCCATTTTTATTCAAAGCAAACAATCCAGAAATCAAACTTAATTGGGAAAATTCAGATTTTGATTGGATAAAACCAAACGAAATTAAAAACTATAAAACTGTTCCAGAGTTAGAAAAAATACTATTCAGTTTGTTGTAATTTTTTTTCTTCTTTTTCGTAATTACGTTGTTTTGGTAGCATGATATACACACAAGCACCGCCACACATTGTACATGGTACATTATTTCCTGGATGCTGACCTGTCCGTCCATGAATTAATGCGGCCTTTTCTGGATCTATTGATAAAGCCAGTTGTTTTTCCCAATCAAGAGTTCTTCTTGCTTCAGTCATATCCATATCCCATTTAATCGACTTCTCTCGAAGCTTCACCAAATCTCCTGCATGGGCAGCAATTCTGTACGCTATTAGACCC
>LUMJ01000649.1_pt1 | contig 19971 bp, 20 predicted proteins | sample 729631 | NCBI WGS metagenome assembly LUMJ01 (sample SAMN03860266, study PRJNA289734) | marine metagenome | biome: seawater column; feature: ocean; material: water; isolation source: Red Sea water column Station 22 - depth 500m | place: Saudi Arabia: Red Sea | collected 2011-10-15 | depth 500 m
GAGGAGATGCCCCTCATCCAAATTAATCTCTAAAGGCTCACTGTCAGATTATCGCATAACTTTCAATAGATTTTCTAGTGGATGGGATGGTGGTGTCGCTGACGTAATTCGAGAACCTGGTTCTAAAGTTTGGGGATTGGTATTCGAAATATCAGATACAGATCTGGAAAGACTGGATAGATATGAAGGCTATAACAAAGATCGAAACGAATCTTTACGAGACTACCACATTTCCAATACGAATCTTTATGAACGCTGGAAGGCTGTAATCGATACACCAAACGGACAAGTTTGTGATGTTTGGGTTTACACAGTTGTTGAGAAACAGAAGTTTGTACGACCAACTCCAGAGTATCTGCAGATTATCAAGAGCGCTGCTGTAAGATGGAATTTTCCAGAAGCCTATATGCGCGGAGAAATAGAATTCGAAAATGGTTCATTATTAGATTTTCTAAATATGATTTTTGAAAATATAGGTCGCGGTGAAATTAATATTTATGGATTTATGAGTAAAAAAATTTTACATGCCTGGAGGTTTTTTACTAATTATAATTTACCAACTAAATCAAAAAAAGATATACAATATCATTACGATAAGGGTGAAGATCTCTATGATTTATTTCTAGATAGAAAACACAGGCAATATTCATGTGCTTATTTTTTATCACCTGACGAAAGCTTAGAAGATGCACAACAAAACAAAATTAATCACATAATTAAAAAATTAAATTTATATCCTGGACAAAAAGTTTTAGATATTGGTTGTGGCTGGGGTGGAATGGCATTTGAAATTGCTAGGCAAAGCCAGTGCGAAGTTACAGGAATATCTTTAAGTGAAAACCAAATTAATTACTGCAATAAAAAAGCTAAGGAGTTAAAATTAGACAATCAGGTGCATTTTGAACTCTGCGATTACCGCGAAGTAAAAGAAAAGTTTCACAAAATTGTATCAGTGGGTGCCTTCGAGCATTTTGGGAAAAAATTTTATAAAACTTTCTTTAAAAGAATACATAATATTATGACAGATGATGGTATATGTTTATTACATACTATAGGTTCAGTTGATCCCCCGGGACCTATACAGCCATTTATTCAACGTCGAATTTTCCCTGGGGGCAGAATTCCTTCGCTTAGCGATCTAATAAATCCTATCGAAAAAACAGGTTTGATTTTGGCAGACTGCGAAACTTTAATACATCATTATGATAAAACATTAAATGCTTGGTTGAATAGATTTCTAAAAAATAAAGATAAAGCAAAGTCTTTGTATAATAAGGAGTTTGTTAGAATGTGGGAATTTTATCTTGCTAGTTGTTCTGCGGCATTTAAGTTTAGGGATCTAGTTGTATATCAATTGCAACTTGTAAAAAATTTTACCGCACCGCCAAGCAATAGTAGACATTATATATATCAATAAATATTTGTTATATATTCAGCAGAATCATCTCCAATGAAAAAAAGAATTAAAAAAAAATCACGCAGTTTAAGAAGGAAAACGAAAAAGCATAAAAAGCGAAGAAAAATCAAGGTTAAAAAGCGAACGAGAATATTACGAAAAATTAAGAAAAGAAAAAAAAATAAAAAACTAAAATTAAGAAGATCGTTAACGGGTTTCAGAAAAATAAAAATTCCACAGTTCAAAAAACAAAAAAAACAGCTAAAAAAACTGAGCTTTCAAAGAATAATCAATTTTGTACTACGGCCAATTTTTAGAGCATATGATGATTTTAGGGAAAAGAGAAAAATTGAAAAACTAAGAAAGATTGCTCTCGAAAAAAAAGAAAGAGAAAAACAAATAAAAGAGGAACGACGTTTGAGATATGAAGCTAAACAACAAGAACTTCGAGATGAAATTAAACTTGCAAGAGAACGCTCCCAAGACTTGAAAAGATTTATAAGACAGGAGCAGGCTATTTTAAGACGGGAACAAGCTGAAAAAAGACGTCGTTTTCTTGAAGAAATTAAATTAGAGAAAAGAATTGAATCTTTTAGAAAAAGAGAACATCAAGAAATTAAAAATTTAGAAAAATTAGCTTTGCAGGAACAACGAGTAGATTATCGTCCAGTTGAAGAACGTCTTGAAAAAATTAAGGAAAAATATCGATTAATTAGAGAACAGAAAATCAGGGAACGAGTACAATCTTTAGGAGTAGAAATTTCAGATGCAGACACAAAAGAAGACTTACTTCAAAAAGAAAAAGAATATGCTGAGCACAGGCAAACTATTGAACTAGTTCTCGAATCTTTCTACCGCTCTGCAAATTCTTTAGTTTTTCAATTAAATAAAAGATATATTCCAAAACACAAGAGTATTCTTAGAGTTATTGATCGAAGATATGAGTCTAATGAATGTTTTATAAGATATGATGATAGTCCTGATGAAGATTGGTTAATTTTAATTTATTTAGAAGATTCGGATGCAAAAAAAGGAAAAATTGTTGTAGAAAATAAATCTAATCCAGAAAAACATGAAACAAAAAGTTTTCAAACAAAAGATATTTTCACTTATTCCGATTATCTTGTTGATTCTATGACAACCCACATTGACCGCGAAAGACAAAAAAAAGAGAGTTAATTTTTTATTACATGAATTTACTTGTTTACTTTAGTCGGAATGGAGAATATTTAGTATGAACATGCAGGAATTGATTTTGTACATAGTTTTGGTGCTGCTTTGTGTCGTGATTTACCTTCTAATTACTCAAAGAAAGTATAGGGATGATGGTAAAAATAATGAAGAATTAGGCAGATTAAAAGAATCACTGACCAGTTCTATAAACACAATGTCTACGTCTTTTAATAATTTATCGAAAGACGTAACACGAGACATGACGCAAGCTTTGACAAAAGTTGATGAAAAAGTTGGTGTTTTTAATCAGCAGGTGGAGGCCTTAAATAAAGGACAACAAAATTTTAGTAGAATTTTGGCAGGAGTTAAGCAGTATGGAGTGCTAGCGGAATTTTCTTTGGCGTCTTTGTTAAAAGATTTGCTACCGGCATCACAATATATAGCCAACGTCAAAATCAAACCAGAAGAAACAAGTGAAAATGTAGAATTTGCCGTGAGACTACAGGATGGAGTTTTATGTCCGATAGACAGTCATTGGCCTATTGAGAAATTTAAAGCTATCGATGATGCTTACCAAAACAAAAACAAACAAATGCTCAGTGATGCTAAAAAGGTTCTTGCAAGCGCTTTTCGGGATAAGGCTAAAAAAGTTGCACAAAAATATATTTCACAACCAAAAACAACCGATTTTGCAATTGTCTATGCACCAACAGAAGGTTTATTTTCAGAGTTAGCCAGCTATCGAGATCCCAGCACCAAAGAATTGTTAACGCAAGAATTAATAAAAAAATATAAAATTACTGTTATGGGACCAAATACTTTATCTGCTTTCTTACAAGCACTACATATGGGCTTTCAAACTTTAAAAATACAAAAACATGCAACACAAATCCACGATGATTTGAAAATGGTTACAACAAGATTTAGTAGGCATTTTGATGGTATTAAAGAGCTCAGAAAAAAATTGGAAGATGCCATTGGAGTGACTGACAATTTTGGTCGTGATGCAAGATCGATCATGAGAACTTTAGAAAATATAAAAGATCCCGAAGAAGTTGAAAAAGCGATCAAAGAAGATATTGACAAGGTTAAAGTAATAAATAAGTAATACTTCTTAATGCCAAATTTAGTTTTTTATGATTTTGAAACATGCTCATCAAATGTTTCTTATGGTCAAATTATTCAGGCAGCAGCGGTACTTGTTAACGATAATTTTCAGGAATTAGATCGATATGAAGGACGATGTAAATTAAGTCCTGGAGTTATTCCTGAAGCTATGGCTTTATTAGTTAATAAAACTACTCCAAAAATACTGAAAGAAACAAACTTATCTCATTATCAAATGATTAGACAAATGATTGATAAGTTTAAACAATGGAAAAATTCAACTTTTATTGGTTACAATTCAATTAATTTTGACGAAGAGTTTTTAAGAAGAACTTTATTTAAAAATCTTGAGTATCCTTATTTAACTAATACAAACGGTAATGAAAGAGGAGATTTATTCAGTTTGGCTAGGGCTTGCCATCTCTATTACCCAGATTGCATCAAGACTCCAATAAGCGATAAAAATAATCCCGTTTTTAAGTTAGAAAAATTAGCACCTATGAATAATATTAAACATGACCAAGCACACTCAGCTATGGGAGATGTTTTGGCTACTATTGAAATTGCAAAACTTTTAAATAAAAAAGCTCCTAATGTTTGGAAGGCAAGTTTAATGACAACAAATAAAGACAGAAGCTTTCAGTTAATTAAAGAGGAGCAATTATTTTGTACAGATTTTTTCTATTATGGAAAATCAGTTCCATTTGTGTTGACGTTTGTTTGCCAACATCCTCGATGGACATATCCTATGTGTTTTGATCTTAAAGCTGATCCTTCTTATTATTTTAATCTATCGATAAAGGAATTAAAAAAAGAGTTAGATAAAAAACCAAAAGTTATAAGAACCATAAAACATAAAAAGCATCCAATAATAATGAACTCAAGTTATGGAATGAATTTTGATAGTTATAAACAACTTGGAGTTAAAAAATTAAAGGAGAGAGCTAAATTAATAAGAGACAATAAGGAATTTGCAAAAAAAGTTAGTGCAATTTTGGATGATGATGCAAGAGAAAAACAGGAATCAGAATCTCAAGTGGATGTTTATGCAGAGGAGACTATTTATAAAAAATTTACATCTGATTACGATAATAAAATTATGCCGGAGTTTCATAAGGTTGATTGGAAGGATAAGTTTTCTGTATTACAAAAATTTAAGGATGAACGCATGCAATATTTTGGAAAAAAAATTCTTTATGAGGAAAGCCCACAGTCTTTGCCAAAAGATGAATATAATTCTGTTCACAAAGAAGTCGCATTGAGAGTTCTAAGTACTAATGAAGAAAAATGGAATACCATTCCAAGAACTTACTCAGAGATTGATACGTTAAGAAATAAATTTAAAGATGATAAAGATAAGCTAAAATCGCTTGAAGAAATTAATTCATACATTGAAGAGATGGAAACAATGTATCAAAAAGTCAGTTGACAATGAAAAAAAAATTACTAGATTAAAATAATCTTATGTCTACTAAAAATGTTACCGATGAGAATTTTGAAACAGAGGTTTTAAAATCTGTCAAGCCGGCGGTAGTAGATTTTTGGGCAGAGTGGTGTGGTCCTTGTAAACAGGTTGCTCCTATTCTTGAAGAAATTTCCAATGAAATGAGTGACCAGATTGTTGTAGCCAAACATAATATTGACCAACATCCCAATCAACCTAGCAAGTGGGGCATCAGAGGCATACCAACTATGTTGCTTTTTAAAGATGGAGAATTAAAAGCCACTAAAGTTGGAGCAACCACAAAATCAAATATCATTTCTTGGATTAAGGAAAATATTTAATTTATATTTAAAACTTCTCCCAAAAAATAAATTGATCCACAGATTATAAAAACACCATTGGGATCTTTTTGGGCTAATTTTTTTATAGCTTCCTCTGCCGAACTTGAACATTCCGACTTTATTCCGGTTTCTAATACAATTTGGTTAAGTTTTTCTTTTTTAATGCAATTCATTTGGTTAGGAATGTCACATACTTGAACCGAATGAATTTTATTTTTAAACTTTGAGATGAAATTTTTGTGTTCCTTATTTTTCATCATAGCTAAAACTAGATATATAGGAGCATCCAGAGTTTCCGCAAATTTAGCGCACACCTCAGCCCCAAGCTCATTATGGCAGCAATCTAAATAAATTACATTGTTTGGAGCTAAAGCTTTAAGTTTCCCTTTTTTTAACTGTTCGAGGCGACCAATATTCTTAGTATTTTTCAGTCCATTTACTATATTTTCTTTTTTTATTTTATAATAATCTTCAAGATTTCTTATAGTTGCAATTGCAGTTGCGGCATTTGAGATTTGATGGTCTCCTAAAAGAGACGGCCTAGATAACTGAAGCGATCCAAATTTATCTTTATATAAAAAGCCTTCGTCATTCATTTTATATGAAAAAAAATCATCAAAGAAATACTTTTGACTAGAATTATTTTCTAGACTTTTTTTAATTTTTTCCATGATTAAATTATTACTTTGTTCCGAAACAATGATTTTAGAATTTAATAATTTAGATGTTTTTTCAAAAATAATACGATCTATTGTTCTTTCATTTTTTGGTAACCAATCTAAGTGGTCCATTCCAATTGCGGTAATGATAGAGGCTAGGTTCTGCTTGATGCACGAACAGGCATCATATCTATGAAATAAACCACTTTCTAAAATTGTCACGTCAGATTTTGATCTCGAGGCGCCAAGAAAAAAGATAGCGGTTAAAATTTCAAAATAGGTAATAGAGTCACCATTGTTGATGCTTTCAACTTCTTCAATCAACTCACACAATTTTTCATCTGTTATTTCTTTTCCCGAAAATATAAATCTTTCATTGATTTTTTTTACACTTGGACTCGAATAAAGGTCACATTTGTAGTTGGCATTTTCTAAGATTGATTTAATAATCTGTGCTACGCTTCCTTTCCCATTAGTTCCAGAGATTGATATAATTTTTAATCTATCTTGGGGGTTTCCTAGTTTATTTGTTAATTGACGAATTCGATCTAAACTTAAGTCAATTTCACGATCATGAAGCTGAAGCAACTTTTTTAACAGATTCTTTATTTTCGCTTGATTCTTCATCAAAAGTTTTTAATTCATTTTTCTTTAATAAAATAGATAATAAATTTGTTATTGTTTCCTTAATATCTTTTCTTTCGACAATATGATCTACAAATCCGTGTTTTAATACAGATTCACTTTTTTGAAAATCCTCTTTTAATATTTGGTCAGGAACGGTTGCACGTATTACTCTAGGACCTGCAAATCCAATCATACAATTTGGTTCAGCAAGGTTTATATCTCCGAGACTAGCAAAACTTCCAGTGATGCCTCCTGAAGTTGGATCTGTAAAGCAAACGATATATGGTAAATTAGTCTTTTTATAATCTGATATTGCCAATGTTGTTCGACTCATTTGTGATAAGGCAAAAAGAGATTCATGAAGTCTTTGACCACCTCCACACGGAAAGAAAATTAAAGGAGTCTTATTTTCGATGGCCGAATTTACCCCGGAAATGATGGTATTACCTTCATGTATACCAACGCTAGCTCCGAGAAACGAAAATGACATAGCTCCGACTGTAACTTCAATTCCATTTTCAAGCTTTCCTACAGCAAATTCCACAGCACAATTTTGCTGTGTTTTTTTCCTAGCAGCTTTTAATTTTTCAATATAAGGCTTCTGGTCTACCCATTTTAATGGATCGTCAAAAGATTTATCTATTGGTATATCTAGAATTTTATAATTATTCATTCCAAAGAAACTATTAAAACGTTCTCTACAATCAATTCGATGATGTTTATTACATTTAGGACACACAAAAAGTGATTTACGCATTTCACTTTTAAGTATTGGACCAGAACATTCACATGACATCCAAAGAGAAGCTTCGATTTCAGAAAATGCCGGCATTTTCTTAATAATTTTTTTAGCGGAAGCTTTAATTTCTGAAATCTTTTTTTTTATCCAGTTCATGACAATTTTCTTCTTAGGTTTTTTACCATATTACTTATATTTGTGACAGGATTTTGTCTTTTTTGGATTGATTCAGATATTCCCTTACATAATGCGCTACCAACTACTAAACCATCAGCTTTTTTTAATGATGAAATGGTTTTAGCAGTAATTCCAAATCCGATTACTAAATTTTTAGACTTATTTATTTTTTTAATTTTGTTATAATTTTTTAAAATTTCCTTTGGAGAAACTTTAAGCCTACCTCCAGTAGTACTTAACATACTAATATAATAAATTAAATCATGAGAGTCCTTTATAATTTTTTTCATTCTATAACTAGATGTAGTGGGAGCAACAAGCTGTACAAAATTAATAGAATTTTTTTTACATTTCTTTGCAAAGTTTTTATTTTCCGGCCAAGGCAAATCAACAATAATTAATCCGTCAACGCCAACCTGCTTGCATTTTTTAATAAATTGATTTTCGCCATATTGAACAACCGAATTATAATAACCCATAAGAATACAAGGTTTGGCATTTTTGGTTTTTTTAAATCTTTTTACGATTGTAAATGTATCTTTAATTTTTATACCATTTTTGATTGCTCTGTATGAGATTTTTTTTTGTTGGGATCTCCCGAAACCGTGTAGGTTAGAAGCGCAGGTCTGTGCTCTTGTCTACATTTTTTGAATGTTAATGCTAAATTTGAAAGTTTCATAAACTACGTCCCAATCTTTCTTTTATAATTTTCATATCTTTTTTTGCATCACCACAACTATCTACAACAATAATAGTATCTTTACTTAATCTTGGAGCTATTTTAATAGCTTCAGCAAATGCGTGCGCAGGTTCCAATGATGGTCTAACTTTCTCTAATCTTGAAACTAATTTATAAGCTTGAAGAGCTTCCTCATCAGTTGCAGAAGTATATCTAGCTCTTTTTGAATCTTTTAAGAGACAATGTAATGGAGAAACTCCAGGGTAATCTAAACCTGCACTAATTGATTCCGTTTCTTCTATTTGGCCTTCTGAATCTTGAATTACATATTGTAATGCTCCGTGCAAAACACCAATTTTTGCTCCGTTGGTTAGTGGTGCTGCATGTCTTTTGCTATTTTTCGGACCACCAGCTTCAACACCAATAAGCTCAACTTGATTTCTTTCATAAGGTATAAATTCATTCCAAAAGCCCATTGCAGAACTTCCTCCCCCCACACAATTTATCAACTTTAATTTTTTTGGAACTTTTCTAAATTCTTTTTTTACTTGAGTCATTAGCTCTCTGGAAATTTGTGCGGTGCTCCATGCACAAATTTTAATAAATATGTTAGGTCCCACTGTTGAACCCACACACATGTGTGTTGTGTCACAATTAGACACCCAAAATCTCATACATTCGCTAACGGCATCAACAAGGGTTTTGCTTCCAGAATCTACAGGGACAATTTCTGCTCCATTTTTCCTCATAGCACGGCAGTTAACTGCCTGACGAACAATATCTTTGGTGCCCATAAATATTTTACATCTCAGGCCAAATTTTTTTGCGGCCATGCTTAACATTTTTCCGGCGTAACCGGCTCCCGTGTCCCCGATTATAAAACGTTTTTTTGCTTTACGAGCTATTAAGGCGTGTACGGTTGCATTGTAAATTTTATGAGCTCCTCCATTAGCTTTCGATACTTGCTTACACCAAATTTGCGCACCACCTAAATGTTTGGTCAGATTATTTAATTTAAAAAAGGGGGTTGGAGCTCCTACATAATTTTTAAAATAGTAGCTCCTTTCATTTAAAAATTTCTTATCATAGCGGAGTTTTTCGAAAAGAATGGTTAAATCTTCAATTGGTTTTTTTAAGGTTTCTGGTACATAATTACCACCAAATTTTCCGCCATAAATATAATTTTTATTATTCCGCCCGCGAGAAACCATTCATTAATTTCAATATTTTTTAAATAACTCCAATCAAAAATAGAACTTTTTTCCATAGCAGAGGAATCAAATAGGAATTCATCTGCAACACCTATGTATTGTTTGTATAAATTTATATCTTCCTTCTTTTTTACCTTAATAGCTTGAATAATTTTTTTGTTGGATATTAGCTTTATTGTTTTACTTTTTGATGGAGAAGTTTCATATACTTGAAGGTAATCAAATTGATTTTTAATTTTTTCAACAAAACTATTTTCTGGTTTTACTAAAACTGCAACTTTTTTAATATTTTTAGGTACAATCGATGTAAGTCTTTTAGATTCTTCAATTGATAAATTTCTTGGTGAAGGAGGATAAAAAACAAATCCTAAATATTGGCAGCCACCGTTTTTAATAATTGTTTGGATAATATTCGTGGATTTGATGCCACAGATTTTTATATCTACTGGCATATATTTAGATTTTTATTGATGCAACTACTTGATTTAGATTTTCTTCAATATTTCCTTTCATCAAACTTCTTCCCATGATTATTTTATCAGAGCCATTTTTTATACTTTCCATTGGAGTGCAAACACGCTGTTGATCATTCTTATTATCTTTGTTCATACGGATACCTGGAGTAAAAATTAAAAAATTAGGTCCAATAATTTTTCTTACATTTTTTGCTTCATGTCCCGAACAAACTATACCCACGCCAGTTTCTTTTGCTAATTTTGCCAGCTTTTCAACTTGTTCATCCACGGTACTATTGCTTCCTGTGACTCTTAAATCCTCGTCATTTAAAGCTGTCAAAATTGTTATCATCATAATTTTTGGTTGAGATTTAATTTCTTTTGCTGCCTTTATGGCTTCATCAATCATTGTTTTACCGCCCAACCCATGAATGGTTAGAAAACCAAATTGTATTCCATCCAATGCTTTTATTGCTTTATAAACAGTTTTGGGAATATCTTTGAGTTTCAGATCTAACATTAAATTAGCTATACCTATTTCATTAAATTTTTTAACACCTTCTTTTCCATGTGCATTAAAAAATTCCAATCCGAGTTTTATAGTAAAAATTTTATTTTTGACTTTTTTTGCAATAGCAAGAGCTTCATCTAGGTTTGTTGTGTCTAAAGCAAGAATAATTCTATTCACCGGTTTCAAATTATATTTTAATAATTATTAGATATATTGTTTTCAGTAAATTTTTTGTTTAATCTTTTATACATTGTTTTGCTCATTTTCCATTTAATCGCTTTTTTTTCAGGGATTTGAATAGCTTTTTCGGTTTTTGGATTTCTTCCAATTCTGGCTTTTCTTATTTTAATTTTATAAGTTCCAAATCCTCTAATTTCTATATTTTCGTCTCTACATAGCGCTCTTGTAATTTCAGAGAAAATAATTTCTAAAATTTTTTCTACGTCTTTACGTAGTAAGTTAGGATACATGTTGCAAAATTTTTGCACCAACTCAGATTTGACCATGGATTATTATATTCTTATTTTTTGCTTTTTTCTTTATTTTTTTTCAAAAGGGGTCCGAGTATTTCTCCCAATAAAGCTCCAGAATCTTTTGAACCATATTTTTTAACTGTTTCTTTTGTTTGCTGTTCTTCTAGCGCCTTTATGGATAATGATATTTTTCTTTCATTTTTATTTAATTCAATAATCATGGCGTCCACTTTATCACCTTTTGCAAACCTTGATGGACGCGCGTTTTCAATTTCGTTGGCTAAATGATTTTTCTTGATTAAAATTGGGAAATCTCTATTTCCAACATAAACGTAAATACCATTCCTAGTCTTATTTTTTCTTTTTCTTGATTTATTTCTAATATTTTAAATTTTATAGTTTGATTTTTTTTGTATTTTTTTAATTCAGTATCTTTTTCCGACCAAGATAAATCTTTGTAATGTATCATACCGTCAAGCTCTGAATCTTTTATAGATACAAATAGTGCGTAATCAGTGATATTTTTTATTATCCCCTCAAATTCGTCCCCAATCTTATGTTTTTTATTAAATTTAACCCAAGGATTAACCAATGTATTTTTATAGCTTAATGAAATTCGTCTTTTTTCTAAATCTTTCTCTAAAATCTGCACTTCTATTTTTTGAGAAGTAGATAAAACTTTTCCCGGATGAACATTTTTTTTGGTCCACGATAGTTCAGATTGATGAATTAAACCTTCCAATCCATCTTCTAATTTTGCAAAGCAACCGTAATCTTGAACTTTTGTTACCAACGCAGGATAATTTTTTCCGATATCATAGTTCTTTATTGCTTTTGTATAAGGATCTTCCGTAAGTTGTTTTACCCCTACGCTAATTTTTTTAGTTTCCGATTCTATTTTTGTTATTTTTACTTTTAATGATTGTCCTATTGTTAGTAGTTCTGCGGGTTTACTAATTCTACTCCAGGAAATATCAGTGATGTGTAGTAGTGCATCTATACCATTTAAATCAATAAACGCTCCCCATTCCGTCAAGTTCTTTACGGTTCCACTAACAATATCGCCTTCCTTAATTTTTGATATAATTTTATCTCTGTCGTGGTCTCTTATTTTTTCCATAATTGCTCTTCTAGAAAGAACAATGTTTCCTCTTTTTTTATCTAATTTTACGCACTCAAAGATTTGAGGGGTTTTCATTAAATGATCGAAATTTTTTAATGGGCGTAAGTCTACTTGCGATCCAGGAAGAAAACATAAACAAGAATCTACATCCACAATAAATCCCCCTTTGCATCTTGAAATTATGATTCCTTTTACCTCTTCTTTTTTATCGAAAGCTTTTTCCATTTTTTTCCATGCATGAGCTTTTCTTGCTTTTTCTCGGCTTACTACAACATCTCCACTTTTATTTTCAATTTTTTCTAACAGAACTTCAATTTTTGAGCCAATTTTAATTTTTCCCAATTCCTTAGTAAGTTTAAATTCGTCTATTGGTATTGCTCCTTCACTTTTTAAACCTAAATCGACAAATATAAATTTTTTTCCTATCTCGCTAATAATACCAGTGGTTATTTCGCCTTCTTTAAATTTTCTATTGTTTAAGTCTTCAGAAAGAAGTTTTTTAAATTCTTTACTTGATGTGTCTTTATCTAGATCTTGCTTTATAATTTCTTCCATATTTCAATAATAATTTTCTTTCTACTGTCTTCGAAATTCGTCTAAACATTTCTTTTTTAGAAATCGAAGAAGTCGAAACAATTACCGCACCTGGAGGGATACGTAAAGGCATAAAAGCTCTTGTAACATCGGTATAATTTCTTTGTTTAATAGCTGATTCTACCTCTTTAAGGGTAATTTTTTTGTCAGTTTTTCTAAATTCTTTAAATCTTCTTTTAGCAGCAATTTTTAAGGAGCATTTAAAAAAAAATTTTATATCAGCATTTTTAAATAAAAGTCCTTGATCGCGGCCTTCGCATACAGCCAACCTTTTTCTTGCAAATCTTTTTTGATAATTTCTTAAAAGGATTCTTACTTTTTTGATTTTTGCAATTTTTGCTGTAAATTCGGTAACTTCAGGTGAGTACAGTTTTTTATTTTTTAAATGTTTTGAACTTATATTTTTTGTTATTTTTTTTAAAAATGTAATGTCAGAAACTTTTTTTTTTGAAACAAGAAGCTTGTGAGCTAACATTCTATAAAGAAGTCCACTTGTAAGAAGATTTAGACCATATCGTTTACTCAAATATTTAGCTGCAGTCGTTTTTCCAGCTCCAGCACCCGAATCACAGGTTACAAGTAATCTGACATTACTTTTTAATTTCATATTTGCCCCCAATTTTTTTGATTATAGTAAGGAATTTAGGAAAGCTAGTGGCAATAGAATCACAATCTTTTATTTTAATTTTTCCGCCAAAACTTAATGCCATGACAAGTGCTGCCATGCAAATTCTATGGTCATAGTACGTTTCAATTTTATAAAATTTATTTAAACTAATATTTGGATTCCCATAGATTTTTATGCTTCCAATTTTTTTATTAAGTTTGGTTTTAATTCCAATTTGATTCAATATTTTGTTGATAACATTTAAACGAGGACTTTCTTTTTTATTCAATTCACCTAAGCCCTTAAAAATAGAAACTCCTTTAGCTTTAGCAGCTAATAAAAAACATAAAATAAATTCATCAATTGCAAAAGGCACTATTGATGAAGAGCATTTTATAGATTTAAGATTCGAACTTTTTATCAGTATATCTCCAATTTTTTCTGAGTTAATTCTTTTAACATTAATTAATTTTACTCTTGCATTCATTTTTTTTATTATATTAACAAAACCTAATCTTGTTGGATTGCTGTTAATGTTTTTAATTAACAATTTTGATCCGGGAGTCAATAAAGTAAGAGCAATGAAGGGTGCTGCAGAAGAGGGATCTCCAGGAATTTTTAAATCAAAATTGGATAAATTTTTTTGACCTCTTAATGAAACTAAATTACCCTTTTTCAATTTTTTAATTTTTATTCCTGCTTTAACAATCGAAAAAATATTTTCAGTATGGTCTCTACTTATTTTTTTTTGCTCGATTGTTGTAATGCCAGGTACATTTAATGATGCTAGTAAAATAGCTGTCTTTATTTGTGCAGAACCAATTATTTCATTATGATGTTGGGCTAAAGGCATGTTAGTTGATTCAATTGTGAGAGGAAGAGTGGTTTTGCCCACAGGATAAAAAAAACAACCAATTTTTTGGAGCGGCTCAATCACTCTAAACATGTCTCTTTTATTCATTGATTTATCGCCAAAAATTTTTATTTTGAGATTTGGATTTGTCGATAGTAAACCGCATATCATACGTGCAAGGCTGCCCGAGTTGCCTACATAAAGTCTATTATTTTTAGGTTGCTGTAAAGAACCCAATCCATTTCCATAAACAATATATGCTTTATTTTTTTTTAATATTTTTACACCAAGTTTTTTTAAACAAACAATTGTATTTTTAATATCTTCACTTTCCAAAATATTTTTCAATATAGATGGACCAATACATTGACTAGCAATTAATAATGCGCGATGTGAAATACTTTTATCGCTTTCTATTGAGATAGTTTTACTAAATTTTTTTATTTTATTGTTTATTAAAACAGAAAACTTTTTATTCATTTTGATTAAATACTAAAATCTTCACCAAAATATAATTTTTTTGCTTCAGCTGTATTCACAATTTGTCTTGGAGTTCCGTTTGCAACTATAGTTCCATTTGCAATAACATAAGCTCGATCAACAACGCTAAGAAGTTGTGAAGCATTGTGATCTGTGATTAGTACAGCACATCCTCTTGACTGTAATTTTATAAGCAGACCTTTTAAATCTTGTATTGAAAGCAAATCTACACCTGCAAACGGTTCGTCTAACAATAAGATTTTTGGATTGCTTATTAAACATCGGGCAATTTCTGTTCTGCGTCTTTCACCACCGGATAAAGCTGTGGCCTTAATATCTCTTAAATGTGTTATAGAAAATTCAGCCATTAATTTTTCGACGATTTCTCTTTGTTCTGTCGAATTTTTTTTAATTATTTGAGCTATTCCCAGTAAATTTTCAAATACCGTGAGTCCTCTAAAAATGGCAGTTTGTTGAGGAAGGTAGGCAATACCTAGTTTGGCTCTTTCGTGAATTGCTAAATTTGTTAGTTTTATATTATTTAAAAATATATCTCCAAAATCACATCTTACGATGCCAAGTATAATGTTCATAAATGTACTTTTTCCAGCTCCATTACTTCCGAGCAATCCTAGCATTTCACCTTGGTTTAAATGAATATCAATTTTTCTAAGAACAACTCTGGCATCAAAAGATTTAGATATGCTCTTAGCTGCTAATATAGGTTTAGATTTAAATTTTATGATCCTAAATTTTTTTACTGAATTCATTTTATTAGTTTCACTTTAACTTTGGTAGCATCAAACATTGAAATACGATAGAATTTTTTTTCAAAATCATATTCTATTTTGTCAGCTTGGATTGAACCGTTTTCGCTATTTAATTGTACATTGTTATAAATAGTGGCGATATCTTCACTTGCTAACAGGTCAAGATTTTCGGATAATATTATGGTTTTGCCGTCCGTAGCTTTTACATTTTTTTCAAAAAAGCAGTCATAAGTTGATTTATTGTAACTTCCTGAATCGCTTGTAATGTTTATAATTCTACCATCACGCATGTTTATAATAACATGCATGTCTGTCATATAAATCACTTCGAGTTTTTCTTCTAGAATGTATGCTCTTTTTGATTTGACACTAAAGGGGTTATTATAATCATACAGACCTTTATATTCAACATTTTCAAATATGTTGCTTTCTTTTTCAACAATATCGGTTTCATCACTTTTTTCAACTATGTTTTCTTTTTCAACTAAATTTTTTTTAATATTAGTTTCATTAGCCGCAGGATATAAAAAATATGTAATTAATATTAGTAGAAGACCAATGGAAATAAGAGTTAACTGAACTGTTTTTCTATTTTTGTTCATTTTATTCCCATACTAAGACAATGATGTAGATGTATTACCCCAATAACTTTTTTATTTTTTTTTTTGATATCACGACTCTTGGTTACTAAGAGCGAGGTAATTTTTGAAGAGTTCATCTTGTCTATAGCTAAAAGAGCTGTGCTATTATCGGAGATCCACTTTGGATTTTTACTACATACTTTCAAAATTTTTTTTTTATAAAGATTATTACTATTTCTTCTTATATCTCCATCTGTTATTAAATTTATTTTGCCATTTTTTTCTTTCACGCAAACAATTCCTAATCTTTTTTTTGACATTTCAGTTATTGCTTCCTTAATGGTTTTATTTGCAGTTATTAATGGAATTTCCTTTCCTTTTGCCATTATTTCTTTTACTTTGATCATTGCTGTAGCCAAAGCACCGGAAGGATGAGTTGTAATAAATTTTTTATTCGTCCATTTTTTACGTTTCATACATGCAATCGCAAGTGAGTCGCCCCAAGCAAGAAAATTTAACGAAGATGATGTTGGAGCAAGGCTATGGCCTGCCTCAATAACTTTCGGTAGCAAAATTTTAATATTTGAATATCTAAGTAGCATTGAAGAAGATTTACAACTTACACCAATAATGGGAATAGCATGTCTATTTGCATATCTTAGAATACTATTTAATTCCGATGATTCTCCCGAAACACTAAATATTAGTAATGCATCATGATTTTTTTGAATAGCACCAAGACCACCATGTTGTAGATCGTTTGCTGAAAAAGCAGCACTTGGAGTTCCTAAGCTTGATAAAGTTGCAGCAACTTTAAGACCTACTAGGTAGCTTTTACCTACTCCAGCAACTAAACATTTTCCTTTAATTTTAAAAATTAAGTTAACAGCTTTTGAAAATTGTGATGAGTTACCAAAGCTTGCTGATAGTTTTTTTAAAGCTTGAATTTCAGTTTGGACCGTTTTTTTAGCTATTTGTAAATCTTTATTCATGTCAATGTTGAAATATATCTTCAGTAAATCCACTTTGATCTAATTTAATTCTTGTTTTTAAAAATAGCATGGAACTTTCGTAAAGTTTTAATCTTTTTTCTCTTACTAGCATTTTATGAAGATCGTCTTTTATTTTATGTAAATATATAACATCGTTACTACAATATTGAAGTTGTGCGTCTGTTAGTTCGTTCAAGTTTTTATTCCAATCACTACTACCAAGTCTTTTGTCTAATTTCTTTCCACAAAATTCTAAAACTAAGTCTTTTAAACCATGGTTTTGTGTATAAGTTCTACACAGTTTACTTGCTATTTTTGTGTCAAAAATATTTTGTATATTGCATTTAAGAAAATATTCTAGACCAGAAACATCATATCTTAAATAATGGCCAATTTTTGTAATTTTGTTATTTTCTAAAATTTTCACGATATTTGGAGCTTTGTAATTTTTTCTATCTGGTTGAATGATATAAGCATCATTATTTCCAGTGCTAAATTGAACTAGACTTAGTTTGTCACGGTGTGGAATTTGCAAACCCGATCCTTCAGTGTCAAGGGACAGACTTGAATATTTTTCTAATTCTTTTAAAGCATCAGTCGAAATATCACCTTGAAACTTATAAATTTTAGTCATACCTAAATTCATATATAATGTTAATGTTGTCAAAATGCAAAATAATCAGAAAATAATAGCTATTTTTGGAGGCGGAGGATTTTTGGGTAAACATTTAATGCGCCAACTTACAAAGTTAGACTATCGGATTAAGGTTGCGACTCGAAATCCTTATTTGAAAGGTTATTTAAAACCTTTGGGCAATCCGGGGCAAATTGAGCTTTTTAAAACTAATATTTTTGATGAAGAAGATGTCAAAAAAGTTTTAACAGATTGTGATCTTGTAATTAATCTTGTGGGTATTCTTTATGAAACAAGAAAGCAAAAATTTGAAAATATACATTCTCAGTTTCCATATCTATTAAGCAATTCATGTAATGAAATGGGGATAAAAAATTTAGTTCATGTTAGCGCTCTCGGAGTAAAAGAAAGGCATCCCTCAAAATATATGCAAACCAAGCTCCAGGGCGAAAAAAATATTCGGGATAATTTTAAATCTTCGGTGATTTTAAGACCTTCCGTTGTGTTTGGGCCATCAGATAAATTTTTTGGAAAATTTGCATCAATTGCACAATTTTCTCTTTTTCTTCCTTTAATAGGTGGGGGAAAAAGTAAATTTGCACCAATTTACGTTGGTGATGTAGCGGAAGCTATTGTTAAAGCATTAGAGCTTAATAATTCTGAACCTAAAATTTATGAACTTGGTGGACCAGAAAATTATTCCTTTAAGGAATTAATGGAAATATTATTAATCGAAATAAAGAAGAAAAGATTTTTAATTTCTATTCCTTGGAACTTTGCAAAATTTCTATCATTTTTTTTACAAATGTTACCAAATCCACTTTTGACTCAAGACCAAGTAGAATCGTTAAAACATTCAAATGTTGTTTCGGGAGATTATCCAGTATTAAAAGATTTAGGTATTAAGGGAAAGACCATTCAAAGTATCTTACCTCAGTACATTTGGAGATTTAGGTCAGGCGGAGAATTTAACAAGTAATTTTAAGAAACTAAAATTATATACCGTAGCCACCAGGAATAATTACATAGTGAATTGCCAATACAATTCCAACTGAAATACTTAATCCAAAGACCATTTTGATGAAGTCTTTACCGATGAGCGGAAACACATATTTAAATTTATATTCTTTATTCATTGTAGATATTGCAAGTTCTCTGCCGCATAACAATCCGACAAAAACCCACGTAGTCGACATAGGAAGATCATTTAATTCTTTGAAGTAATATAGAACCACTGCATAAATTGTATTAATAATAGTTGCTGATCGTGCATACCGTGTTCCAGTTTTATCCAACACGACTTTTTGTATTGCTCCACCTTGTATGTAAAAAATGTAAAAAAGAAGAATTGTAAAATAAACAAGAACAATTAATAATAACGAAGGGTCAAGTTGTCTTGGCAAATAAACTGCAATATTTGCAACATCATGTGAGAGCCATGCTGCCCATAAATAAGCTGAACTTACCCAAACAGCGTTTCGCCAAAAAGAAATTTTCCATTGGGTTGTAATTTCATCAAATTTTTCATTAATAAATTTGGAAATAGCGGTCCAACAAATATAAGCTATAACTGCAGCTAAACCATAACCAACAACACTTTTTAAAAGCATTTTCTCTAAAACAACTGTTGAAGCAAAAGCTGACAACACCAAGAAAGTCGTTGAAACCGGAATTCCAATTCTTGTTAGTAACAATAATATTGCAGGAGCTACAGCGTGATACCATTGAATTTCTTGGTAAGGAATTCTTGTTAGACGACCAAAGGAAATATCTCCATCATAAGCCCACCATCCATAGGTTATTGTAACAATCATAGCTAAAGATGCAGAGCACGCTAAAGTGTACCATTTAAACCATTTTGATTTTGAAGCTATGAAAGTACCTAAAGTTTGAATAGAGTCATTAGCAATTACTGACCATCCCGCTAATCCAAAACCGACAATTGTGTAGATTAAAGTTAGTTCCATAAACTTATTTAGTAACAATTTCTATATAAGCTTTTAAAAAAATTAGTCTAGTTAAAAATAAGACTGTTTTAAGAATCGTTTAAGTCAAACTCCCATACATATATTTTTTTAAGAACTTGTCTAGTTGTATTTTTGACTAATTAAATTTAGAATTTGTATTGCATTTCAAGATTGTTATGTTATAACATTCACATGAAAATCAGCAAATGTTGCAATAAAAACGATCAACGTACTTTAAATATTTTAAAAAAAAACAATAAAGGTTTAACCGCTTATGGTGTATTGAGTGAGTTACAAAAACATAAAAATATTAAACCTATGACTGTTTATAGGTCGTTAAAAAATTTACAAGAAATGGGAGTGGTTCATAAATCTAAT
>LUMJ01000317.1_pt2 | contig 19952 bp, 18 predicted proteins | sample 729631 | NCBI WGS metagenome assembly LUMJ01 (sample SAMN03860266, study PRJNA289734) | marine metagenome | biome: seawater column; feature: ocean; material: water; isolation source: Red Sea water column Station 22 - depth 500m | place: Saudi Arabia: Red Sea | collected 2011-10-15 | depth 500 m
AAAAAGGCAGGATAAGAGATATTGAAATAACTACCTTAGAAGGGGTTATGAATCGCAGAGATGCGTATCGATGGACTACAGTACTTACGAAAAGAGTGATTTATTTGCCCGTTGAGGTAAATGGTAAAACTTATGAAATCACTAACCTCTCAGCGGCTTTAGACGTTAATTGGGGGGTTTTCGACGGAGACTAACTAGGCTGTTAACAAAGCAATATAGCAATATCTGGGTACAATAATTTTGTGAAAGCAATATCACAAGAAGGGAACGATTTACTTTGGAAAGAAAATGCGGATCCTGATTTAAAAAAAGACGAAGTACTAATTCGTATCAAAGCCTCAGCAATAAACAGAGCTGATTTACTGCAAAGAAGTGGAAATTACCCAGTACCACCTGGAGCAAGCACCATTCTTGGACTTGAATGCTCAGGAATAGTTGAAGAAGTGGATGGGCAAGTTAAAAATTTTAAAAAAGGAGATGAAGTATGTGCTCTTTTAGCCGGAGGGGGCTACGCAGAAAAAGTTTCTGTTCCATCAGGCCAGGTTTTAAAAATACCTAAAGGTTTTAGTTTTGAGCAAGCAGCGGCATTACCCGAAGTGTTTGCCACAGCTTATTTTAACCTTTATATGGAAGCTAACCTCTCAGTAGGGGAGAAAGTGCTAATACATGCTGGAGCCAGTGGTGTTGGAACGGCTGCTATACAAATCTGTAAGACAAAGGGCAACCCTTGTTTTGTAACAGCAGGTACGAAAGAAAAGATTTCTAGGTGTATGGAACTCGGTGCTGAAGGCGGGGCCATTAGAAATGAAGAGAACTTTGCTGACGCAATAGCCAAGTGGACTGAGAATAACGGCGTTCAGGTAATCTTGGATCCAGTAGGAGCGAATTACTTAGAAGACAATATGAAGAGCTTAACCTTAGAGGGAAGGTTGGTAATGATAGGCTTAATGGGAGGCGCTAAAGCTAATATCAATTTAGGGCTTTTAATGATGAAGCGTTTAAGAATTATTGGATCAACTCTAAGAGCCCAGCCCATTGCTAAGAAAACTGAGATTATGAATAACCTTAAGGAGAATGTATGGCCTTCATTAGAATCCGGAGAAATAAAACCCATAATTGATACAGTAATCCCTATAGAAGAAGTAGATAAAGCCCATAAGTTAATGGAAAGTAATCAAACTTTTGGAAAAGTTATTCTTAAAGTAAACTAAATTATTCTTCTGTCAGTAAACACCAATAATGAAAAACAATTTTTGTTTCCTTTTAATTAGTCTGATCTTTTTTTCTCCAATTGCTATAGCTGAAGCCTGGATTTTGGAAGAGGAGCAACCAGGTAGAAAACTTACTGAAAATAACTGTTCGGCTTGCCATGAAGACAAGTCTCTCAATATAGCTTCCATAGAAACTATGGCAATGGCAACACAGCGTGAACTTGTTGCTGTTATGACAGAGGGAAAAATGAAAGAGCAAGCAAAGCATCTCTCTAAAGATGAAATAAATCAAATAGCTACTTATATCAGTTCAACAGCGGAGTCTTCGCTTGTTAAATGCTCAAGACAGCTCGTTGATTCTGATTTAAGACTGGGTCTAAATTGGACAAGTAAGGGTAATGGTCCACTTAACAAGAGATATCAAAAAGATACAAATATCAATTCTTCTAATATAAAAAATCTTAAGTTGAAATGGTCATTTCGCTTGAAGGGGTTTAATGCTAGATCTCAGCCTATAGCTATTGGGAATGTAATATTGACAGCCTCAAAAGATACTTTATACGCTTTGGATTCTGACACAGGTTGTGCTTTCTGGGCTTTTAAAAGTCCTTCTGAATTTAGGGTATCTCCAGCTTATGCCAAAGAATCTGGTTCCTATGTATTTGCGGTTGATCAAGAGTTAATTACCTACAAGTTAGACATACTTAAAGGTGAACTAGTATGGAAAACACAATTACCAAGAGAATCTGATTGGAATATTTCTTCTGGTTCAATTTCTATAGTTAACCCTCATCTTATTATCCCCATTTCGACAGTGGAAACTGTTGCTCCACTGAACCCTGCTTATGAATGTTGTACTACCAGCGGAGGTATCGCCAAAGTTGACATAGAGACCGGTGAATTAATTTGGTATCACAGAGTTGAAAAGCCTGCTGAATATGTGGGTAAGGTAAGATTTACAAGAACAAAAAAATATGCTCCGGCTGGTTCCGCTGTTTGGAATACTCCAGGAATAGACGTAACAAGTAATCTGGTTTTTTTTGGAACAGGACAAAATACCCAGTCACCGGCATCTGAATTTAGTGATGCCATCATAGCTCTCGACTTAACTACAGGCGAACGGGTGTGGTCTACCCAAACCTTAGCAGGGGACGCGCACAATGTAGCTTGTGAAGTTCCTATGGCAAGACAATGGGGATGTCCAGTTGAAAACGGACCTGATTTTGATTTCGGTGCTTCTGTTATTAAATCATTTACCAGTAATAATGAGGAAATATATCTGGCCGGTCAGAAATCTGGTAGAGCCTTTGGGATAAAACCCGGTAACGGAGAAATTATTTGGAATAACAGAATAGGAATGGGTGGAGTGCTCGGAGGTATTCATACTGGTATGGCAACTGATGATGAAAGGCTTTATGTTACTAATTCAGATCGAGAAAGTGCTAGGAAGTATGATTGGGATCCGAAACCCGGAGTTTATGCCTTGAACATTGACACAGGTGAAATAATTTGGACTTTTCCTCTCGATGATGATTGCAAGAAGCGAAATGAAGTGGTTGAAACTGGTAGATGTTTTAAGGGCTTCTCTGCACCTCCATCAGTCGGATCCGATGTTGTTTTTGCCGGAGCTTTAGATGGAAGGCTTTATGGTATAGGAAAGGAGACAGGAAAGTATTTATGGGAATTCGATACTCTTCGAATCTTCAAAAAAACAGTAGATGGGTCTTTAGCTTTCGGAGGTTCCATGGATATAGCCGGACCAGTTATAACTCAAGATCAGTTAATTGTCGTGAGTGGTTATGGGACCCATGGCCAGCTCCCCGGCAATGTTCTCCTTGTGTTCGAGTTAGAAAATTAGGACTTCAACTATGAAAATGATGAAGCGAGCCTTTTTAGTTTTTGCAGGTTTTATAATTTTAGGCCTTGAAGCAGGTAATCATGAAGAAAATTTATCTGGATGCGATGCTTTAAATCCTGTCTTAGGAAAGACAACTGTCTCTATAGAACATGAAGGCAAGAACAGGTCCTATCGTTTGTATGTTCCTAAAAATTATAAATCTGATATACAGATTCCTTTAATTATTAATTTTCACGGCACAGGAAGTAATGCAGAACAACAAGCTGTTTATTCTGATATGGACTCGGTCGCAGAAAAAAAAGGATTTATTCATGTAAATCCTCAGGGTCTTGAGTTAGAGGGTAGGCCGGTGTTCAATGCCGGCCTCACCATGGAATCGCCGACTAATAAGAGAGATTTTTCTAAGGCTCCTCGTGACGATGTGGATTTTGCTAAAGCAATCGTAAAAGACGTTTCAACTAAATATTGTTTAAACAAGAAAAAAGTTTATTCAACAGGTATGTCAAACGGTGGAAGAATGTCTTATCGGATAGGCTGTGAAGCGGCTGATACTTTCGCTGCGATTGCGCCAGTTGCAGGAGTGCTTTCTTTGCCTCCTGAGAAATGCAAACCCACCAAAGCTGTACCTTCTATAGCTTTTCATGGTACTTGGGATCTTGTTTCTTCTTATAAAGAAGCAGGTGGCTTTTCAACTATGGGTGCCATGCAGATGTTTTCCTTGTGGGCTGAGAAAAATGGATGCAAAGGGAAACCTATAGTAACTTTTAAAGAAGACAATGTTTCTTGTGAAAGTTATCAGTCATGCGCAGAAGGCGCAGAAATTAAGTTTTGCACTATTAATAGAGGAGGGCATTGTTGGCCCGGCAGGCCTTGTAGGTTAGGCGCTAGTTCAACCATTAACGGTAGTGAAATGATTGCAGATTTTTTACTTCAATTTGAGAGGAATTAATTAGATATGGTGATCTATGGAGTTGCTTTATTAGCTCTTTGCTTTATTACCGGTCTTTTTTTAGGAGAGCTTTTGGGGAGATTGATCGGCATAGAAGCTAATCTGGGAGGGGTTGGTATAGCTATGCTTCTTCTGATAGGACTTTCTGCTTATTTAAAGAAAAAAATCTTACTACCTCCTATAACTGAGAAAGGAATAACTTTTTGGAGTGCTATTTACATTCCTATTGTTGTGGCTATGGCCGCTAAACAGAATGTGTTTTCAGCCTTGGATGCAGGAGGAGTGGCACTAGTTTCAGGTTTCTTAGCTGTCTTTATTTCATTTTTATTGATTCCCGTCTTAACCAAGGTAGGGAAAAAATGAATCCTTTAGAAATCTTGGACTCAATCCTTATAAAAAATGGAATCATTACTGCCTTTCTTGTCGTCGGAATAATTATTTGGTTCTCTTATTTTCTTTCTGAAAAATTAACCAAGGGTAAATTTCATGGTTCAGCCATCGCCATCATCATAAGTTTGATTCTTGCTTATTTTGGAGGCTATCTAACAGGGGGTGAGAAGGGTTTAGCTGATATTGAAATATTTTCTGGACTAGCCGTTCTAGGCGGAGCAATGTTTAGAGATTTTGCTATCGTTGCTACTGCTTATGGAGTTGACACTTCTGAATTAAGAAGAGCTGGAAAAGTAGGAGTTTTATCTCTTTTTATTGGAGTCATCTTATCCTTTGCAGTAGGAGCAATTATAGCCTCTCTTTTTGGCTATCAAGACCCGGTTGATATTACAACCATAGGAGCTGGAACAGTTACGTTCCTAGTAGGCCCTGTTACCGGAACGGCTTTGGGTGCCTCTTCTGAGATCATGGCATTAAGCATAGCGGCTGGCCTGGTTAAATCCATATTAGTGATGGTAGCAACCCCCTTAATGGCGCCTTACGTAGGATTGAATAACCCTAAATCAGCAATGATATTTGGAGGTTTAATGGGTACTAATAGTGGAGTAGCAGCTGGTCTTGCAGCGGTCGATCCAAAACTGGTACCTTATGGGGCTATGACAGCTACTTTTTATACAGGTTTAGGGTGTTTATTGGCCCCTTCTGTTTTATTCTTACTCATACGATTTCTGCATTAGAAGATGTATCAAAAAGATTTCTCAATTTCCACTTCCGGACAAGGCTTAATAGAAATTACTAATCAGATAGAAGAGATTGTTGCTCAATCTTCCACACATCAAGGCCTGTGTAATGTATTTATTAAACACACCTCAGCTTCATTGCTTATTCAGGAAAACGCTAGCTCAGATGTTTTGGCGGACTTGAATAATTTTTTTAAACAGCTTGTTCCAGAATCTGGTAACTATCTCCATAGTATTGAAGGCACCGATGATATGCCAGCCCATATAAAGAATGCTCTGACCTTGTCTTCTCTACTCATTCCAGTTAAAAATAAGAGCTTAGATTTAGGTACTTGGCAGGGTATTTTTCTTTTTGAACATCGTCACCTAAAGTTTAAGAGACAAGTAAATGTATCAGTATTTAATTAAACCACTAGTCTTTTGTTTTGGCTTAATTCTTTTAATGGGTTGTCAGTCAGGCTATTCAACATATGGTGTTGATAAAATTAGTAAGAGAACAAGCGATTTTGATTTATGTTTTCCAGTAAATTATGAAAGACTATTTAATGCGCCAGAGATAGTTAGATTTAACACAGGCATATTGAAGAGATGGACCTGGATAGACTAAATAAAGCAGTAATTGAGAATAAGAATATTTGCAGAAACGAACCAATATTAACTAACTGTAATTAACGATATGGCAGAATTTGCTAAAGCAATTGATAAAACTAGAGTTCGTCATTACCTAATAGCGGACACAGAAGATGAGATTAACTCTTATTGTGAGGAGAAAAAATTAGAAATTTTAAATCGACCAAAGTATGTTGATCCCACAATGGTTTGTCATCATTTTATTTGGGTGGGCAAAAGGCCAAGACCTGCACAGTGGAAAGCTTGAAACTAACAATCTACTGGGAGAATTGGAATGAATGACAAAGTATCTAGTGAAACAAAGGAGTCTCAAAGCACTAAGTTCATCACGCTTGAAGAGTCAGCATCGATGCAGAAGGGAACTAGAGTAACTTTCGTTCCAGGTGTTCAAGCTATGTTTTCTGAGGCGCTTAAAAACTTATGTTACGTAAAAAGAGTTCCTCTGACTCGAGTATTGCATCCGATTATGGGCGTTGACGAGAAAACAGGAGAAGATAGACAGGCTAAGTTATTCGAACTTACTAGCCAAACTAGTTTACCCACAATGTTTCATGATGATGAGCGACCTCGAAACGTTTGGATTGAACAACTTGCTTTAGCGGAGAGGATTGGCACAAAGGATAGCCCTAAACTGATTCCAGATAATTTTGAACACCGAGCTGATATGTTTGGTCTATGTGCCATTGTTTTGGGAGAAGACGGTCTAACTTGGAACATGAGAATATTGATAGATACCCCTTTGGCACAAAAGTATGGATATAGTGAAGAGGCTAGTTCCTCAGCACCTAAAAAAATTGCTGAGGTTATAACTTTGATTGACAGACGACTTGAAGCACAAGAAAAACAAGGTTCACGTTATCTTGTTGGAGATACATTAACTGCTGTTGATATCTATTGGGCTACTATGAGCATGACGATACTTCCTGTCCCTTTAGAAATTATGCCAAAAACAAAACAAAACCAAGGTATGTTGATGTTCTTTGCAGCAAATTCAGAAATCCCAGAGATAGCTAACGCACTAACTGTGAGAATAAAAGACCACCAACGGTATATCTTGACAACCTATTGTGAGACACCAGCTGTCTTGGGAGGCGATCCCTTATAACAAAAATGAAAGTTAATTTAGGAGACTTTTGACTATAAGTACTTCAGAGGTCTGCTGTAATCAGGTCCCTTGGCATCCCAGCCGTATTCATCATCAGCTCCCACTAGCTTAGCGAACTTAGGTGGATTTCTATCAAGCATTTCCTTTGTAACTCGCCATTGATAGGCTTCTTGGGTTTTTAATTTTCTATGGCAGAAATAACTTGTAACATTTAAGCGTAATCCTTCCGTTTTTTTAGGGAAAGCTCCATGCCATATACCGCCATTGAAAATGATCAGAGAGCCTGCTTTTGCTTCAACAGGCACAGCTTTATCAACTCCTTCACCTGGTTTCGGCTGTCTGTATAGCCTATGGCTTCCTGGAACCATAGCCATGGCACCATTTTCTTTAGTGTAATCAGTCAGGCAATAAGTAGAGTTAGACACATCAAACCAGGAGTTGGGGATTAAGCCCTCAGGGGTGCTTGGCCTAGTATCACTATGCAAACCCAAGGTTTCACCGTAACCCTCTCCTTGCCATTTGATAAAAGAAGTCATACTGGAAAGCTGTTGTGTCCCTTTCATCAAGTAATCCATCATCGCATTGAGAGTTGGGTTCAATAACCATTTCTCAAATATGGGATCTGCCATCAACAAGTAATACAGTAAAAATTGACTGTCTGTTTGTGGTTGCGCTTTGTATTTCCCTATCTGTCCATTTTTATTTAGATCAAACTTCTTTCCTGTTCTTTCCTGACAAATGCGGAGAACGGTTTTCCTCATTTTGTTAAGAAATTGGGTTGAAGCTACTTTTTTTGGAGGAATGATGGTAAAACCATCAATCTCTAGGTCGTTGATATTGTTTTGTAACCCCAGTTTTTTAATTTGGCTTAGATTCTCACCTAAATATGGAGGGGTTTTGCTTTTAGTTCTAACCATAGATTAAACCTTCTTGTTACTTTTTCATGTTAGCGCTTATTAAAAGACACTTCAATTTTCACTAAAGAGTAAATTCTAAGGCTTCTAAGACGTTTCCTTTGTCATCTTTCAAGTCAATGTTAACGGTTCCGGAAGAGTGAATGCTGATCAACCCATAATTCATGTCGTAATGCATCTTACCTAGAAGCAGAGGGTCAGTTTCATTCCAAACTGCTACTAACCACCTAGGTAATGGTTTATTCAAGGAAGAGCTGGTTAATTCATATAGATTACCTTGCTTATATATCCCCGCTTTATGCCTATCTCCAGAAGCAAGTATTACAGGTTTTTTAAATTGTTTTATTAAAGATAACAATCTTTCTTTTTCATGAGGAAAGTTACTCCATTTCTCAAATCCATGATTGGTTGCAAGAATTTGTATCGACGAAACCAAAATAATAATATCCGCACTTTCCCGGAATATTCTTTCTAGCCACTCCCACTGTTGTTCTCCTAAAATAGTTTTACTTACATCAGAGGTAGACTGATAGTTCCTTTTTTCTCCTTCAAGAGGGGAGCGAAAGTATCTCGTATCTAACCCGATTAAAAGAACCTTCTTATCTTTTATTTGCCTGGTTTCAGAAAAATAAACACCTTCTCTTTTATGACGGTCATCTTGCTTATCTATTTTCCAAAAATCTAAAAATAACTTCTGAGAATCTTTTTTTAATGTGTATTCTTGACCGCCATCATTTAGTCCGTAATCATGGTCATCCCAAATAGCCAAGGGTTTCAAGTTTTGAAGCCAGTCAGGAAAATTTTCTGCCTGTTTCGCATAAGCTGAACCCATGTTAGAGATGGAGAGTACGCCTGAATCCATATCTCCGTAGATATTGTCCCCCATGAAAAAGAAATCATTAAGTCTTTCCTTTTCTAGGGCTTTCCATATAGGTTGAGGTTTTGCTTCGTCTATACAGGATCCGAATCCGATCTTTAATGACTCAATATTGTCTTCCGCTAAACTTAATGAACTTAAAATCAGTGATAAGACTAAATAAAGAATTTTAATACGTGAATTCATCATATCCACCATACTAAGAATAACTGGAAGAAAGTAAAGTTAAGCAATCTACCTGATAAAACTTTAAGTTGATAGGATATAGGCATGAAGAATAAAACATATATGTTTTTAGGCCTGATTTGTTTTTTATTGATAGGATCTTGTGCATCACTAACAGAATATCCAGTTACTAGAAAGGTTTCACAAATAGACTTATTACATGGTGTAGAAGTTCAAGATCCTTATCGCTGGTTAGAAGATTTTACTAGCGAAGAAGTCGAGTCTTGGGTAGGAGAGCAAAATACTTTAAGTCAAAGGCACTTAACTAAGAATAAATATAAAAAAAAGATAAAAGAAAATCTTGAATCTATATGGGTAAGTAACTCAAAAAGCATCCCTCAGATACGAGGAAGTAATATTTTTTACTTTTTTAACGAAGGCAGTTGGCAACAAAGTAAATTAATGAAGCAGGAATGTGCTACCTGCACATCAGAAGTAATAATTGATCCTAATAAGTTTTCCGAAGATGGTACGGTCTCTTTATCTAACTTAAGTATCAGTCCAGATGGAAAATTTATTGCCTATTCTATTTCTGATGGAGGGTCCGACTGGAAAACCTGGAAGGTATTAGATGTCTACTCAAATCAAGTATTAGAAGACACAATTAACTGGACAAAGTTTTCATCTGGCTCTTGGGAAGCAGATAGTTCAGGCTTTTATTATCAAAAATACTCAGAACCTAAAAAGGTAGCTCTGTCAGAGATTAATAGAAGCCCTAAGCTCTATTTCCATAAAGTAGGTACTTCACAAAAAGAAGACTTACTGATTTACGATCGACCTGATAAGCCAAACTGGTCTTGGGGTATTCAAACAAGTGAAGAAGGAACATATAGGATTTTATCAGTGAGTGAAGGTACTGATGATAGCAATAGACTCTTCATTCAAATTAGCAAGAATAACTCTTTTACTCCTATAGTCGAGGAACTGGAAGCAACTTATATATTTTTAGGTAATAAGGGAAATGATCTATGGTTTTTTACAAATAAGAATGCTCCTAATGGAAAAATTGTTAAGTTAAAAGTTAATGAAGATGAGTCTTTTCTTTGGGAAGACGTGATAAAAGAAACCGCTTTCCCAATTTCAGGATTTAGCTTAATCAATAATAAGTTTGTGATTGAGTATCTTAAAGACACCTTATCTAAGGTAGATTTTTTTAATCTAAAAGGTGAGTTTATTTCTAATCTAAGTTTGCCATCAAATGGTTCAGTGTCTGGTTTCAATGGAAAAAGGAGTGATAGGTATACTTACTTTAGCTTTACCAATTACATAACACCTACCAAGATTTATAAAATGGATATGGAGACTCTTGTTTACGAAGAGTACTGGAAAGAATCCCTTCCTAACTTTAGCTCTTCAGATTTTATTACTGACTTAAGTTTCTATGATTCAAAAGACGGAACAAAAATACCACTACATATAACCTATAAGAAAGACACCCAAATAAAAGCAGATACACCCATTCTGCTCTATGGTTACGGAGGGTTTAATATTTCCATACTACCTAGATTTAGTAAAACCTATTTAGCATGGATGAATCAAGGAGGTGTTGTAGCAGTTGCAAATCTAAGAGGTGGCTCTGAATATGGAGATTCTTGGCATGAAGCAGGTATGTTGTTAAATAAACAGAATGTATTTGATGATTTTGCTTATGCAGCCAAGTTTTTACATTCAAAAAACATAGGAAGTAGTAAGTCCACAGTTGTCTTAGGTAGGTCAAACGGAGGTTTGTTGGTCGGATCGACCATGTTGCAAAATCCCTCCTTGTTTGCGGTAGCAATCCCTCAAGTAGGAGTTATGGATATGTTGAGGTTTAATAAATTTACAATAGGCTGGGCGTGGGAAAGTGACTACGGATCAACTGAAAACAGGCAAGAATTTTTAAATCTACTCTCTTACTCACCTTACCATAATATAGAGGCAGGGGTTTGTTACCCTCCAACATTAATTACAACCGCAAGCAGAGATGATCGTGTGGTTCCTTCTCACTCTTTTAAATTTGCAGCAAGACTACAAGAACTTCAAGGATGCGACAATCCAGTTTTACTAAGAGTTGAAACCAGAGCAGGCCATGGTTCTGGTACCCCAAGAGACAAGAGGATAGAAGAGATAGCTGATATATATGGTTATGCCTTATCAGTCATTAAAGATGGTTAGATTGAGTTAATTGTCTTGAAAGTGCTACTATTTAGAAAAATAATTAAGCATGTCTAAAGCTATATCTAAACCAGACGAAACTTTAAGTTCTGTTCAGCCTTTTGAATTCACTAAGGAATTTACTAAACAACTAAGAGATTTAGATCTATTGGAAACCGCTGAGCATATAAAAGAGGAAGGTTATGCAGTAATGGATGCAGGAGTTTCTGAAGACTTTAATAATAGATTAAGGGAAACATGTATTGAATTAGCTCAAGAAACAAAAGGTGCGGCAAAAGGTTACACTGCTGCAATCCTTTTAGGGCGAGACCCCATCTTTGAGGAAGTTGTTTTAAATCCAAAAATTCAAGCCATGGTGGAGGTGATGTGTGGAAAGGGAGCTTTGTTATCTCAATTAATAGCAAGTATTAGACCTAAAGGTGCTCCAGAAATAGGATTACATGCTGATCAAAATTGGACGCCAGCACCTTTTCCTGTCCACAACCAACTACTCACTCTCTGTTGGGCTTGTGATGAATATACTGAAGAGGGCGGTTGTACTAAGGTGATTCCAAAATCTCATTTAAAGAGAAGACATCCTTTACCTGAAGAGATAACAGCCCAGAAAGGGGCCATTCCAGTCGAATGCCCACCAGGTTCTTTGGTTATGTGGGATGGTTCTATATGGCACAGTAATTATCCCAGAACTAAAGAAGGTGAAAGAGTTGTAATTCATATAACTTTTAGCAGGTTGGCATTAAGAACTGTAGAGTGTTATGACCATTTAGATGACAAATGGCTTGAAGGAAAACCTAAGGAACTAGCTACAATGTTAGGACGAGATGACTTTTTAGGTCACAAAGACTTTTCCAAAGGGGGAGCTGGAGGAGAAGCTGAAAAACTGGTTAAAACTTTTACCCGGGCTAGAAGTTAACAAGTGAACAGACCTTCCAATCAACGGGAGTGGTTAGATCAAGTCACTGAAGAAATAGTTGACCAAGACTTAGAAATAATAGATCCCCACCATCATCTTTGGCCTGGACCTCCTGGTACTGATGGAGTTTCTGCAGACAATCGTTATTTGTTAGAAGATTTATGGAATGATACTCAATCTGGTCATAATGTTGTGAAGACGGTCTTTGTGGAATGCGGTCAGGGTTACTATGAGTCAGGTTCTGAAGCAATGAAACCGGTAGGCGAGACCAGGTTTGTTGTTGAAGTTGCTGAAGAAGCTAAACAAGATGTTTCCAAAGCGCAAATTGAAGGCATAGTAGGGCATGCAGATATGATGTTAGGAGAATCAACAAGAGAAGTGTTGGAAGCGCACTTAGAGGAAGGACAGGGAAGGTTTAAAGGAATACGTCATGGAGCAAGTTGGGATGAAAGTGATGAGATAAGAAATTCTCATTCAAACCCTATTCAATCCATCTACTTAGATGATAAATTTCAGAAAGGAATAGAACAGCTAGACGCTCTTAACCTCACCTTAGATGCATGGAATTATCATAAACAAATTAAGGAGTTAACAGAATTAGCTAAATGTTTTCCAAATCTTAAGATAGTCCAAAATCATTTTGGTGGCCCTCTAGGTATAGGTCCTTATGCAGGTCGTCGAGAAGAGGTTTTTTCAGTATGGCAAGAATCAATCGCTGCGTTAGCAGAAAGGGATAATGTTGTTATAAAAATAGGTGGACTCGCTATGCCCATAAACGGTTGGGGTTGGCACAAAAGGGAACTACCAGCTAATTCAGATGAGTTGATTGAAAGTCATGGTAGGTATTATTTACATGCAATTAAATGTTTTGGGATAGAGCGCTGCATGTTCGAAAGTAACTTTCCTGTAGATAAACGATCTATCTCTTATCCTATTCTTTGGAATGGATTCAAAAAAATCGTTGAAGATTTTTCCATAGAAGAAAAAGAATATCTTTTTTATAAAACAGCAGCTGAGTTTTATTCTCTTTAGACTAGAAGGGGGTTACCAACTTCTTTTTTGCTTTGGCCCCCAGCGGGTGATTGGTCAAAGTTTTGGATCCTTGCCGCTTCTTCTCTAACTAGCTCAGGAGAACCTAACAGTTGTCTGTTTAGTCCTATTCTTTTAAACCAATAATGTAATCCTAATTCGTCAGTAAAACCCATACCGCCATGCACTTCTGTAGCTGTTTTAGAAATTTGCTTACCCACTTCAGAAACATGAGCTTTGGTATGACAAGCCATTAATCTAGCTTGTGAGGGGTCATGATCATAGCAATGGGAAGCATGCCAAATCATTGAATGACAGGGTTCTAGTTCGGCTGCCATTTCGGCACACATATGTTTTACGGCTTGAAAAGATCCTATCACTCTTCCAAATTGCTTTCTTTCTAGCGAGTAAGCTACAGCCTTATCCAACATAACTTGAGAAGCCCCAATGCTATCTGCTGCAAGCATAAGTCTTCCGGCATCTAAAACTTTATTAATAATGTCTTGGTTATTTTCAGATCCAGGAAGTAGTTCTGCCTCTACATTATCTAAATTTAGTTCAATTGAAGGACGTGTTTTATCAACTGTAACCAGATCTGTTACAGATATACCTTTAGCTTTTGCATCAACTAAGTAAAGTTCGCCAGCTTTATTCGCAAGAATATAAGCATCCGCTTCTTTCGCATCTATTACAAACAAACAGCGTCCAGATATAGTCTTGCCCGAGGCCGTGATTGCCGCATCTTCTCGTGCTCCTACATATTCTGAAAGACCAATTCCTACAACTGCTTCACCACCCGCTATCTTAGGTAACCAATTTTCTTTCTGAGTGTCAGTACCTGCCAAAGTTAAAGCAATGGGTGCCATGACATAAGCACCAGCATACGGAACGGGTGCAGTTCCAGAACCAAGCGCTCCTGACACCACAGAAGCAAAAAGCATATCAAGCTCTAGGCCACCGTATTCTTCTGGAACCATTAAGCCACTTATTCCTAATTCTAGAAGTCCTTTGTGTATATCTGCTGACTTAGCTGAATCACCACCGGCTACTTCTTTAATGGAATCTAGAGAAGCATTATCTTCTAGGTACTTCTTAATGTTGTCTTCCAAACTTTGCTGTTCTTCTGATAAACCAAAATACATATTTATGCTCCTGGAATTTTCGGTTCCTTAGGCATGCCCAAGGCCCTTTCACTAATAATATTTTTTTGAATCTGATTCGTACCTCCACCAATTATCAATCCTAGGAAATACATGTAAGACATCTGCCAAGAACCACTGTCTCTCAAATGAGGACTGTCCTCATATAAAGTCCCCATCTCACCCATGGCATCAATGGCTAAGCCTTCTAACTCATGCCTAAGCTCGGTCCCAATGAGTTTGGTTATAAATCTCGCCATCGTTGTATCTTGTCCTTTATTAATGGAGCTAGAAAGTAGTCTAAGTGCATTCGCTTGCTGAGCTAAAACTTTTCCTTGCACCCTTAATAACCTGTCCCTAAAAGCAGGTTTATCTATAACTCTTTCACCATCAATTGTTTCAGATTTCATCAAGTCTATAAGTGCGTAGAGTCTATTCATCATTACATCTGGATCAGCCAGAGAACCTCTCTCGTGGGTAAGGGTAGCATTGGCAACTTTCCAGCCTTCACCACGCTCACCGACAATGTTGGTTGCTGGTATACGTACATCCGTAAAAAAGACTTCATTGAAATCAGCATCACCCGTCATTTGCATAATGGGTCTGATTTCTATACCAGGTGTATCCATCGGTATTAGCAGATAACTGATACCTTGGTGTTTTGGCGCATCTGGCTCAGTCCTGACTAGACAGAAACACATTTGTGCAAATTTAGCGGTACTCGTCCAAATTTTTTGACCATTAATAACCCATTCATCTCCATCTAACTCCCCTTTAGTTTGAAGGCTAGCAAGGTCACTTCCTGAGTTAGGTTCTGAATATCCTTGGCACCAAATAATTTCTCCTCTAAGCGTGGGTTTAACATACGCTTGCTTTTGGTCTTCAGTACCGAGCTCTAACAAGGTAGGTACGAGCATTTGTATTCCTTGACCCCCTAAGGGCTTAGGAATAGGAGATTTTGCAAACTCCTCAGCAATTATTCGGGTTTTTAAGATATCCATATCGCCCCCAAATCCGCCATACTCTTTTGGAATGGACCTAGCAAAATAACCGTGATCAATAAGTTTTTGTTGCCAATCAACCCTGTCAGAACTTCTTAAAGATTTTCCTATTAGATTAACTCCTTCGTTTTCCTTAACAAAAGACTTAACTTCCGCACGAAAATCGTCGTATTCAGGTCCGTACTCTAATTCCATATAAGACTCCTAACTTAAAAGTAAATAGACCGATTAGAATAATTCTTGTAATTGGTAGAAACAAGAAAAAGATTAAAAAAGATAAGGAATAATTGCTTTACGATTAGAGGGGTAATTTTCGAATTCTTTTTTATACCACTTGTGGTTTGCTATTGCCCTCGGGAGTAGATTTGCAACTGTCCAAAAAAAGAAAACTAAACCTGCAAGACTCCATGTCATTATCGCCCAACCTAACCACTCAATCATTTCTCCTAGATAATTTGGAGAAGATATTTTGTTAAACAAAAATCCTTTAGGGATGGAGTATTCTTCTTCATTATTTTTACGAAGGGCAATCAAGATGTTGTCTGAAGTAACATTAATATATAAACCAATAATGAATATTAATGTACCTACAATAAAGCAGTTACTGGTTAACCAAGAGCTTGAATACTCTCCATAAACAAAAATCCAATTTCCTTGTAGATATACATTTATTGCATTAAATACCAAAGCCATAAAAATAATTAAAAGCGGCATTGGCTTACCAGATATCTTTGCCTTTAAAGGCCAAATAAAACTTCTGTTAATGTAATGAATTAACCAAATTGAAAGAAATACAATTTGAATCAAGCTTTGGTCACTATAAAGTAGAAAGAAAGTAATCATTAAGAAAACAGGTGGAGATTCAAATAAAATCCAGCCTAGTCTAGAAGGAACAAGAAAACCCCATCCTTTCCTCAAATATCTGCCATAAGGGGCTGTTTTAAATAGAAGAAAAGTGCCGGCAGCTATGCATAAGACTAACCACGCTATTAACAGGTTATAGTAGCTATCCATTAGCTTTTATTGGCCTTATCTTTCCTTGAGTACTTAGTTTTGTCTTTGAAGACTTTAGGTTTATTAAACTTTCCAGCGTGCTTTGCAACCGGATTTCTTCTAGTAGATTTTTGCTTCTTACCCATCTAAGCCAAGTAGTATTGCTAAAGAAATAGCAATGATCGTTCCTGATAAAACAACATACACTGATGTTATTAAACGATCTATCCACATACTCTGCAACAATACATTTTGACTTATTGAATTTAGGCTTCTAACAGCCATGGGCTGTCCAGAAGGTTTATTTTTCTTATATAAATCATTCATACTGTATAAATATACAGTATTTTTATTAAATGACAAATTTTTTACCTTTACATTATTTCTCACCTTAATAGTATGAAGTCTTAAAGGGTTTTTAGAGGAGAAATAAAGACTATGAAAAAAAGCTTTCTAATTACTTTTCTCGTGTTATTTACATTTGGTTGTTCAGATGACTCATTAGTCATTCAGGAGCAAGGTGTACAGAGTCAATTACAGGATTTAACTCAAACAGAAGGATTCAACGAAGATAGAAATCTGTACTTTGGAGATACGCATGTCCATACAAAATATTCGTTCGATGCCTTTATTTTCGGAACAACAGCCACTCCTGATGATGCCTATACTTTTGCTAAGGGAGGTTCAATTAAACATCCCTTAGGTTTTGATATGCAATTAGGTGACCCTTTAGATTTTTACGCTGTGACAGACCACGGTTTCTTTTTAGGGATGTTTGAGAAGTTAGCAGACACAACACACTCGGCTTCATCTTTACCTGGAGCTATTCCTTATCACGATATCAATGCAGTAGGTAATACAGGTATTGATTCCATCTCCAGAAGACGGAATGCTTTTGCCAATTTCTTTTGGCTAAGTACCTTTGGAAATAAATTTCAACAATGGAGAGCAGTTAATTTCAAAAATAACATTGCTCTTTCTATGCCTATGTTTGATTACAGTGTTCATAAGTCGGCTTGGAAGGAGATAGCTGAGTCAGCTGAAAGAAATTATGAACCAGGTAAGTTCACTACATTTATCGGATATGAATTTACTACTAACTCAGGTGATCTAGAAGGCGGAAACCTACACCGAAATGTACTATTTGAATCTTCAAATTATCCAGAACGTCCTTGGACAAGAATTGATTCTATGAATCCTGAAGATTTATGGTCTTGGATGGACAAGTTAAGAGACTTAGGGTTGGACTCAATAGCCATACCACATAATTCAAATGGATCTAACGGACGTATGTTTGAAACTAAATCTTGGAATGGCACTTTGGTAGACGATCAATATGCTGATTTCAGAATGCGTAATGAACCAATAGTAGAAAGTACTCAAGTAAAAGGTACTTCTGACACTCATCCTATTTTATCTCCTGACGATGAATGGGCTGACTTCGAAATTTTTCCTTACCGTATAGGAAGGGGAAAAACCTATAGTGATCCAGATGGCAGTTATGTTAGGCAGGCTTATAAAAGAGGCCTGGGTCTTGAGTGGGAAAATAGGGGAAACCCTTATAAATTTGGAGTGATCGGATCAAGCGATACGCATACCGCTGCCGGAGCATTCGTCGAATCAGATTTTTATGCGAAAGTTGGGGTATTGGATGGATTGCCTCCATTAAGAGGGTCCGTTCCATTAGAACAAGAAGAATATGAACTGCTAAGTTCCGGAGAAAATAATTCCAATAACTTTATAGACAAAGAGCAAGGTAGGTATGTGGATACTTATTATTCTTTATGGAGTGCTTCTGGACTGGCCGCAGTTTGGGCCGAGGAAAACACACGCGAATCCATCTTTGCTGCCTTTAGAAGGAAAGAAACCTACGCAACAAGCGGGAATAGAATTAAGCTCCGCTTTTTTGGAGGTTTTGATTTTGGACAATTGGATCTGACTTCTAAAAACTTAATCAAAGAAGCCTACAAAAAAGGAGTTCCAATGGGAGGAAGTCTTGTTTCTGATGAGGTTCGAAGTCCTGAGTTTCTTATCTGGGCGCAAAAAGATCCGAAAACTACTTCACTTCAAAGACTACAAGTCATCAAAGGCTGGATAGACCCTTCTGACGGAAGCAACCATGAAAAAGTTTACGATGCAGCTTGCTCTGATGGATTGAAAGTTGATCCCGTAACCAATCGCTGTCCTGATAACGGAGCAAGAGTTAATCTATCCAACTGTTCTGTTTCTGAACTCGGTGCAGTTGAATTAAAGACTGTCTGGACTGATCCTGAATTTAATTCAAAAGAGAGTGCCTTTTATTATGTAAGAGTTTTGGAAAACCCTTCATGCAGATGGACTGCGTGGGATGCTGTAAATAATGGAAAAAAGCCTAGAGAAGATTTTGACCATATAACTCAAGACAGAGCGTGGTCTTCGCCAATTTGGTATTCACCAATTTCATCTAATGAGGAGTAGTACATGAATTACAAGGTTTTAATCTTACCTTTTATTTTGAGTTTTTTATTAGCGTGCTCAAACGACGCAGAGGTTATAGAAGATTACTCACAAGCCCAAGAATCTGAAAATAGCAAGACAGAAAACTATAACCAATATCGAAATGTCTATTTTGGAGATACGCACATTCATACCACTTATTCATTTGATGCTTACCTACTAGGTAACATGAACAGTCCTGATGAAGCTTATCGTTATGCCAAAGGAGAAGCTATGAAAAATTCTTTTGGCATTAATATGACAATAAGAGAGCCTTTAGATTTTTATGCAGTTACCGATCATGGTTTTTGGATGGGAGTTGTGGATGATTGGGCAGATACATCAACAGAACTTTCAAAGCATCCTCTGGCAAAACCTTTTCATAATGTAAATGCAGAAGAAAATTTAAGCCTTCTTAATCTTGATGGCAATCTGGATAGAGTATCTCTTTTTAGACAACATTTTGGTAAATATGCTCAGACGCGAGGTAGCTACTGGAAGCAATTCGTAGCTTGGTTGAAGAGTGATATTGCAAGAGGTTCAGCGTCATTTGATTATGAGTCCTACAGAGAAGCATGGACAGATATTATTAAGGCGGCGGAAAAGCACAATGAACCAGGTAAATTTACTACTTTCATAGGGTATGAATGGACCTCATCTTTTTTACCACCGGACGGTGCTTCTTATCATAGGAATGTTCTATTTAATTCAAGTAAGGCACCCAAAAGACCTTTTACAAGAATGGATTCTATGAATCCTGAAGATTTATGGGACTGGATGGACGTTATGAGAGAAAAAGGGTTAGATAGTTTAGCAATACCTCATAACTCAAACCAATCCAATGGTAAGACTTTTAGACTAGCTTATTATGACGGCAGACCACTCGATCAAGCGTACGCGGAGCAAAGAATGCGAAATGAACCCTTGGTTGAGATTACCCAAATTAAAGGCACTTCTGAAACTCATCCCAGATTATCTCCGAAAGATGAGTGGGCTGGATTTGAGATATTGAACACACGAAAAGGGAAAGTCAATTTTTACAGCAATCCTCATGGTAGCTATGTAAGGGAGGCTTTGATGAACGGCATGGCCCTTGAAAAAGAAAATAGAGGCAATCCTTTTAAAATAGGCTTTATAGGCTCAAGCGATAATCACAATTCCTCAGGTTCCTACGAAGAAGATAACTATTTTGGTACAACACCACTTACATCTTCACCTCTATCAAGAGGCTCTATACCATTTAATGAAGAATACCTAGAAGGTTTTGCTAGTACTTCTCAACTTAATGGTTCTGAAATAGTTATAGATCAATACTTACCCGGCTCTACCAGAACTGCTCGATTTGGAGC
>LUMJ01000701.1_pt1 | contig 19896 bp, 18 predicted proteins | sample 729631 | NCBI WGS metagenome assembly LUMJ01 (sample SAMN03860266, study PRJNA289734) | marine metagenome | biome: seawater column; feature: ocean; material: water; isolation source: Red Sea water column Station 22 - depth 500m | place: Saudi Arabia: Red Sea | collected 2011-10-15 | depth 500 m
AGCTCACATTGGCGCCTCCAGAGAACAAATTGTTTCGATACAAATAACCCATGTCGTCAATATTGAGTTTGTCGTTGTAATAATAGAACTCGGCACCGCTTCGCCATTTTTTGTTGTGTTCAAAAACAACAGCGTTTCTTGAACCAAACCCACTCTCTTCCTGATTTGAATTAGAGAACATGAGAACGCTGTCAAATTTTATGATCTCGTTTGGGGTAAATTGATAATCAATTGCATTGACAGTGGCATCCCGGTCAATAGCGCTTCGATCAACATGGGTCAACATGTGACCGATTTTGTGACTTCCAGCTCTGTGTGAAGTTCTAACTGCGAAAAAATCCTTACCCTTACTAAAATCCTCATCATGCTCAAAAGCACCGAAGAAACCGAAATCAGTTTTATCGCCTAATTGAGTATATTTAAGAGCCGCATCAATGTCGTTGGCCGATTCTTGGTTGCTCAGACATTGCAACTCATCCTCATCACTGCCACCCGAATCTGATCCATACTTTGAACAGTCGTAATCTGGACGAGCACCTATTCTTCTGGTGTGAATGATCGAATACAACTCAAAACCAGGATACCAATCGTTTGAGATTTCGAACAGGGACTGACTTTGGGTAAAAAATGGCCTTTTATCAGAATAAAATGTCTCTCGTGCAGAATAATTAATCACTATGTTGTCGCTTTCAACCTGACCGAAGTCAGGGTTGAGAGTCACACTGAGTTCACCACCTTTACCATTTGCAAAAAATATTTCGGAACCCGCCTGATAGGCCATATCGTCATCCACAAAATCACCTTTGGTTACAAGATAGGGGTAAAAATCAAGTCGACTCGGATTGGACTGAACAACTTCAATGGTGTGCAGCAAGGAGAGAAATTTTTTCCTCAGAGGCGATGCCTTCGGAAAAGCAACGTATTTTGCCTCATGTTGAATCAGCCTACTGGTTGCAATACCAATCTTCCGGATCGGGCCTTTCTGCTCATTCATCGATACCATAGTCCAAGGAATGAAGAACTCCGAGTACCAGTTTTCTTCTGATTCTGATGTTTTAGCAAACCATTCCCCATCCCAATCCCCATCAATTTCACTTTCATTGGTGATGGTAAAATCTATTAACGATTCACTCAAGGATACGCCCAACATATAGGCACTGTTGCCTTTGTTATCAAAATCGACGACGACGACATTCCGGTCGTAGTCTTGTCTGAGCATGTCGCGATTGTGTCTTCTCCGATCCCTGGTCTCCATGGGTTGTTGATTAAAGAAAAACAAAACCCAATAACGCCAACAGAGATAGAAAAGAATTTTGTCTTGTTTTCTGCGTCATCTGCTAAAAAGATTGTGCCGACTCTTCAATGGTTTTTAAATTGATTGCAGGATAATAGTCGATTGAGCATTCAAGAGTTCTAAAATTCTTCTTAATAATTGACTCAAGATTGGGTCTTTTGTTCTCTGGTTGAGGCTCCTTACCAATGCCTCCTCCAAACTCTATGATCGTTTTAATACCAAATGAGACGGAAGTCTTTAAACAACCCACCCAGTTTACCGGTTTAAACAATTGTTCGAACAATAGATTCTTAGTATCCGATCCATCTTCCGCATGCAGTTCAGCAGTGAAGTTGGAGACTACGCCCATGGTACTTGGAGCAAAACTAACTCCCTCCAAGATCTCTTTAAATGCCAATGCTGCTGTTTTCATTAAATCCGTATGAAAAGCGCCTTCGGTATCGAGTTTTACAGCTTTTTTTCTTGGATAAAGTTCGGCAAAAGTGGATTCCAATTTTTCAACATCAGAGTCCTTGCCTCCTACTACGGTCTGTTGCGGCAGATTCACGGTTGCAACCTGACAGCCGTGATTTTCTGCAATCAATTGAGCCTCATCCCTCATCAATGGCAGTGCTAGCATAGAACCCTGGCCGTATTCACCCATCAATTCACCTCGTTTGCTGACCAATTTCAGACCGTCTTCGAAAGATAAAACCCCAGCAATAATTAATGCTGTGTATTCTCCCAAACTGTGTCCAGCAGATAAAACAGGTGTAATCTTTGAGCTTGTTAACTCCTGAAACACCCTGAAACAAGCCATCTGATGAGTTAACAATATAGGTTGAGTGTAACGAGTTAGCCCAATCTGATCATTTGGATCTGTAAATGCAATTTTAACTAGATCATAGTTTAAAATATCATTTGCCTGTTCAAAAATTTCCTTTGCCGTTGCAAAACTAAGGTATAAATCTTGCCCCATCCCTGGGTACTGTGATCCTTGGCCAGGAAAAACATACATAACTTTATCTATATCAGACATAAAATTCAGATTTTAAAAAAGGTTGCAAATTCTAGCACTATTTTAAAATGAGCAAGCATTAATTGCTTATTTTTTTAACGCATTAAGTCCAATTTCTAGGGTTTTTGAAATATTATTCACACAATACGTGTTAAATTTGATTTCGGATGTAACATTTTGTAACGCTATGAATCTATGATTAGGAAAAAATAATAAACTTGAGCATCTATTTGACATCAATCAACGAAGACTAATGGAAGCATAATAAAGCATGAAAGACATTCACATAGCGATTATTGGCGCCGGTATAGGTGGGATGACTGCTGCTGTCACTCTGGCCCAGAAAGGCTTTAAAGTTAATGTGTTTGAACAGGCACCTGAACTCAGTGAGGTGGGTGCTGGATTGACCGTGACCCCCAATGCAACCAAAGGATTGATTTATCTTGGCCTTGGTCAAGCAATGGAGAAAATAGGCATGGCACACGACCTCCAAGGTGTAAGGCATTATCAAACCAAAGAAATGATCGTTCCATTAAAACGAGGAAAACACATGTTGGAAAAATATGGGGCGTATCAATTTCAGGTTCATCGTGCCGACATACATGACATTCTAATAGAGGATCTTGAGAAACACTCTCCAGGTTGTATTTTCGTGGACCACCAATTGATTGATGTTGACCAAAGATCGAGTAAAGTAAAACTCATTTTTAACAATCAAGCCGAGCATGAATTCGATTTTGTGATCGGTGCCGATGGACCCCGATCAACTGTTCGCAAATCAATTTTGGGAACTGACGAACCAGAATTTTCAGGCTACGTTGCCTGGAGAGGAATTGTGCCTACCCACGGACTAGAAGAGAGTGATTTTGATGAGTGTGGCTCTTCAGCATTTATCTCGCCAGGAAGAGTTTTTGCAAGGTATTTAATTCGCGATGCCAAGGAATACAATTATGTTGCCTTTCTGGCAACTGACGAGTGGGCAGAGGAAGGATGGTCGATCCCTTCGAAAGTAGAAACTGTTCTGGAAACCTTTGCTGATTATAATCAGCAGGTCAAAAATATAATATCAGCGACCCCTCCTGAAGGGTGTTACAAATGGGGCATCTTCACTAGGAAACCAATTGATAAATGGTCTTCTGAGAGAGTGACATTGTTGGGTGATGCTGCTCATCCGCTGGAGCCGTTTATGGGTCAAGGTGCAAGTATGGCGATTGAAGATGGGGTAGTTCTTGGCAGAATTATTGAAGATTCAACTGATTTTAGTGAGATCATAGAACGCTATGAAACCGCCAGAATAGAAAGATGTCATTTTGTCACAGAACACTCTAAGAAAGCAGGTCAACGATTTACTGGCAACAATCCTGATTCTTACACCAAGGAAGATCATAAAAATGAAGAAGAGCTTGGACTTTTCAATTATGATCCAGGAAATGTCATGGTTTGAACAAGGGGCTATAACAGATGTTTATCAATTTTTGGTATGTTGCAGAACAAAGTGAGAAGCTTACAAAAAAGCCGATAAGAAGAAAGATGCTCGGGCAACATTTTGTTTTATTCAGAGATGAGTCTGGTAAAGCAAGGTGTTTAAGTGATGTTTGTATCCACCGTGGTGGTTCTTTGTCGGCAGGTAAAGTTGCTAACAATTGCATTCAGTGTCCCTACCATGGTTGGCGTTTTGATGGAAATGGCATATGCCAGCGCATTCCGTCACTGGGAAAAGAGGCGAAAATTCCAAAAAGAGCCAAAATTGACTCTTACCCAACAAAGGAAATTTATGGTTTGATCTTCTGCTTTCTTGGCGACATTCCTGACAAAGAAAGATGCCCAATACTTGAGGTCAAAGAATACGATTGGGAAAACTGGAGAACCACAACGCAACATTTTCAATTTGATATCGATTACAAACGCTCCATTGAGAATGGGATTGATGGGGCTCACAATGAGTTTGTTCACCCCACACATGGATTTTCTGGTGAGAATGAAGACTACAAGTCACCGCCCATTGATATGAAATTAACCGAATGGGGAACCGGTTTTTTCAACAAAGTATACGCTCCACCTTTGAAAGAGAAAAAGATGAGAGAAGCTTCTGGACGCTCCGTAAATGCAGTTGTAGAAGCAGGAACGGGTCACCATGGCATATCAATGTTATGGACCTATATTCACCCGACACCAGAAATCTTAATCCATCAGTATGTTTTTGAAACTCCCATAGATGAAACGTCTACCAAGATCTACTTGATTAACACCAGAAATTTCCTTACCGACCCAAAAGATGATGAGCGCGTAATGGAACGCAATCAAGTGGTTGCATTCCAAGACCGTGATGTTCTGGTCAAAATTAGTCCAGTTTTGACTCCCAATAAAATTAACAACGAATTTTTTGTACCCATGGACCGACCCATCAAACGCTATCGTGAATTGCTGGAAAAATGGGAACAAAAAGGATGGCGAATTGATAGCGAGACTGTCGCTAAAAACAGATTGTCCCACGCCTATGCAATCCCGAGCCCAGGGAGAAAGAAGACTAAGGGTTGGGTAGTTGATTCAATCCCGATTCTTTAACTAACCTCTCTTTAGTGATTGTTACAGTTAGTTACTATTTTTTGTTTAAATTATCTGCCTCATAAGAATATAATCTGTGTGAATAAGTAAATAGGTCAGAGATGTACATTAATTTTTGGTACCCGGTTTGTTTGAGTAAAGAGCTTGAGGACAAGCCTCTCAAGCAAAAAATACTTGGACTTGAGTTCGTCGCTTTTAGAGACAAGGCAGGCAATGCACATTGCTTGAGCAACACCTGTGTCCACAGAGGCGGTTCATTGGGAAATGGCAAATGTGTGCCTGAAAACAATGCTATCTCCTGTCCATATCACGGTTGGCAGTATGGGGGAGACGGTAAATGTCTGACGGTTCCATCACTTGGACCTGGCAGTAAAGTTCCAGCAAGAGCCAAGGTTGACAGTTATCCCGTTTCAGAGAAATATGGAATTGTCTTTGCATTTCTTGGCGATCTTCCTAAAAAAGAAAGATGTGATGTTTATGAAATTGAGGAATTTGAAACTGATGGATGGCGTGCAAATGAAACCATTACCATTGATATTAATTACAACTACGAACGATCAATCGAGAATGGACTGGATCCAGCACACAACGAATTTGTGCATCCAACTCACGGATTTGAAGGCGCCAAAAATGACTACAAGGTAAACCCTACACAAATAACCGACACTGCATGGGGTGCAAATTTTGCACAAGTTTTTGATGCACCGCCTTTAGATGCCGAAACATATGGCGAAAGTGCCAGGAAAGAATCAGGGAATCTCACTGTGTATGGGGGATATTACGGACCCAATACCTTGATAACTCAGATTCACACTCAAGAGGAAACGGGCTGGTTTCATCAGTATTTCTTTGAACAACCTATTGATGAATTTCAAACTCGAATTTATTTTGTCAATATGCGTAACTGGCTTATGGATGAAGCCATGGATGCAATGATCATGGAGAGAAATCTAGTCATTGCCCACCAAGACATTGATGTTATGGAAAATTTACGACCCTTCGTGACGCCCGATACAATGACTAAAGAAATCTTGGTACCTGCGGATACCATTATTGGCAAATATCGAAGTACCCTGAAAGAATTTGACGAGATGGGATTTCGCATTGATGTTAGAAAATTAAAGGACCAGGAACACAATACGGCTTATGCGATTCCTTGCCCAGCTAGACGGACAGAAAAAAACTGGGTTCTAGACCCAATTCCTTTGATCGCATCAGGATAATTAGTCTACAGGAGAAGATTCAGGCAGCGAAAATACCCGGCTCATGTAATTATCTCCATCCTGATCTGCTGCTGTCTCGTCTGGATCAGGCAAAATACCAGCCAGTGCACGTGCCAATTGCTTTTTAAATTCCAACTGCATTTGACGTGAGATTTGAATTCTTTGTGCCTGTGGAGATCCTGCCCCGTGAAGGGATTCGGTTAAATAACCTACAGCATTTCGCCCCAATGTCATATTTTCTATCAACCGAAGAATACGAATACGGTCTTCTGGATCCAAGTCTGCTTTTGTTCGAAGATATTTTTTGATGATTGAGCCCAATTCAGGATGTTTGAGATCTTTCTCTGAGGGCATAGTGACAACCAATGCCCCAGCTAGATCTTGAGCCAGTCTACCGATTTCATAGGTAAATTTTGTTACATGATGTTTGCACACATTCGACAACATATCGTCGTTGATATAAACACCAGAATTCGTTGCTTTTGCTTGGTAACTAGAGGCTATTCCAGTTCCATAAATGGTTTCATTCAAATGCGTCATCTCTGTAAGCTTGTCTTTAACATGGGAAGCGCCATCAACACCATTGTATTCAGCAATGGCAGCAGCAGCTCCAATCAAGACATCCCCAACTCCTGATTTACAAACATAACTTCTTCGATGATAACAGGTAAAGCGTTCAATCAAGATTGAAGCAAAATCATATTCACCGTCCATAAAAATATACTCATTGGGAATAAATACATCATTGAAAATGACCAAAGCTTCTTGGCCAGAAAATTTCTGGTTACCAGTATCCAAGCCTCCCTCTTCGAGATGTCTGGTGTCACTAGACTGTCTCCCATAAATATAAGTTATCCCCTTGGTATCAACTGGCATTGCACCGACAATGGCATAATTCTGATCCTGCTCTGTCAGCCTCACAGTTGGCATAACCACCATCCAATGTGAATTTATACATCCTGTTTGGTGCGCTTTGGCTCCACGTATAAAGACTCCCTCTTTATTTCGATCAACAACTCGAACGTAGAGATCAGGATCATCTTGCTGATGCGGCAACAGACTCCGATCACCTTTGACATCTGTCATTGCTCCACCGATCACAAAACCGTGTTTTTGCACCATAGACAAGAAAGACAAGAATCTTTTGTGATAAGGGGTTTGATTTTCTTGATCAATATCGTAAGTGACCGAATGCAGAGTATTTAAAGCATCCATGCCAACACACCTCTGAAAACAAGTGCCGGTCAATTGCCCCAATTTCCTTTGCATTTTATTTTGCAAAATAAGATCGCTGGGATTTTCTGCGATGTGTAAAAAACGACTGATCCTCTCGTTTGTGTAAGGAGAAATTGCACTGGCCAAATCTGGGTTGGTTTGTGCAAAATCATAGGTCTCAGCAACAGCATTGATGGAAGGCCTGATGATTGGATGCTCAACAGGATCACTGATTTTTTCACCCAATAAATAAACATTCAGATCTCGATTTCTGAGACTATTTATGTATTCTTTGCCGGTTGCAATTGGCTTGGTCATGCTCCTAATTATAACAATAAGATAGGATTATCGGCGCAATGATTAATGATTTTTCCTAGCTTAGAAAATTACAAAAAACACACACCAGTCGGGCTAAAACAAATACAAGCAGATATACTATAGTCTGAGAAATAACAACAGCTCCAAGGAGTGAACTATGCCTCCAGATGACAAAGAGACTATGACAATGGTCCGCCAAGACGGCACCTACCCATCACTGCCATTAAAAAAAGACACCATTAGTGTTGCGATAGCACAAACAAGAGTCAATGGAGTGGATGGGAAAAATCCGGCGAAGGATATTAAACATAATTTAGCTTACATGCTTGAATGCATCGATATTGCCCAGGGCTATGGAGGCAAGAGTGATCTTATTTGTTTCCATGAATTTCCAATCGTTGGCTTCAGCAATTGGTCAAGGGAAGAGCATTATAATATTGCAATTGACGTACCGGGACCGGAAACTGAAGAAATTAGCAAAAAGTGCCAAGATTATGGTTGTTACATCGTATTTGGAACCTATGCCAAGGATCCAGATTGGCCCGATCACATTCTGCACCTAATGGTGCTAATGGGTCCTGATGGCAATGTTGTTGCGAAACATTGGAAACAAAGAAATGTGCGGGGCTTATTTCCAGGATCCGAACAATATACGAGTGCAATATACGATGTTTACGACCGTTTCATTGAAATGTATGGAGAGGATGCAGTAATTCCTGTAGCTAAAACCGATATAGGCAATATTGCGATGTCTGCAGTTCAGTTTGAACCGGAATTATTTCGTTGCATGGCCTTTAAGGGGGCAGAAATAATTTGTAGAGTAGCAACCGGTGGCTTTGAATACGAAGACATGAGACTGACCTCATACCACAACAGCTTATACACACTCATTGCCAACAACTCGGTGAATACTGGCAAGCGCAATCCTGGGTTTTTCGACGACACCGCCTATGGCGGCCCAGGACGTTCTGCGATATTTGGCCCCAGAGGATTAGAACTTGCAAACGCTGGAGCTTTTGAGACTAAAATTTCTGCGTCAATACCCATTCAAGACTTTAGAGATAAACACCGTATTCCAGATTTACATTTAAAACTCTATCAGCCGGTTTTCGATCAGTATCAGGAACGTTACGATCCTGGCATGTATCTTGACGAACTACCCCAAAGCAAACAAGAAGCGTACAAAAAATTCTTGGAAAATGCTCGTTGGGTCCACTATTGGTAGTACGAGTTACTTGTCTAAGGAGTAATTTTCCATCAAACTAAGCCAAGTGTAATTTCTACACTTAATTTAAAGAGGGAATATATTTGAACGAGAAATTGGGTCCGATAGAGCTTGCAGCAGGCATCAGCCGATTTAATGCCATCACTTATTTCTATGCCTGTTTCATTTGCATTGGAGTGCTCGCTGGTATGAATTTCATCCAGGGATACATTCTTACGGAAATGCTGTCCATACCAAGATCAGGTCAGGGAACAGTTAGTGGAAACCTAGCCTTTACTCAAGAAATCATTGCAATCGTACTCGTCGCTTTGTTTGGCATGCTCTCAGATCGCATTGGACGACGACCGGTAATGGTTTTTGGTACATTGGTTGTATCTCTTGGCTTTGCGCTTTACCCCTATGCCACCTCCATCACTGAATTGTTCATATACAGGTCCATATTTGCCATAGGGGCTGCTGCACTTTCTTCGGTTCTAGCAATAATAGTCAACGATTATCCTCAGGAACGATCCAGAGGTAAATTAATCAGCGTGCATTCGGTATTGAATGCATTAGGAGTAGCAGCATTTGCAATTCTGCTCGGTCGACTGCCAACTGTATTTACCAACAATGGTTATGATCCAATTACATCCGGTCAATATACGGTTTGATATTTCTGAGGGGCATCAAGGGAGGTACGCCGGAAAAACATCACAACAAACCCTCTCTGCGTGAACTGGTAACTGTTGGGCTAGAATCAGCCAGAAATCCAAGAATTGCATTGGCATTTGGAGCAACGTTACTGGCCAGAGCAGATGTATCAGTGAACGGGATATTTATTTCGCTGTGGGCGGTTACCAGCGGCACGGCGCTTGGCTTGTCTGCCGGTGAAGCAATTAAGAGAGTTGTTTTAGTAATTGTTATCACCAATCTACTCAGCATTGTCTGGGCATTTATCTTCGGATCAATCATTGATCGAATAAACCGTGTCACTGCGATGGTGATTGCCATGGCATTAGGAACTGTTGCATACGGATCAATGTATTTTGTTGATTCTCCACTCAATTATGTAAACCTGCCTTTCTTCATCTTAATTTCTGCCAGTGCCATAGGGACCGTTATTGCTACTTCCAGTCTAATTGGGCAAGAGGCTCCAATGAGACAACGTGGCACTGTAATTGGAGTCAGCGCATTTTTTGGCGCTGTTGGAATTCTTGCTGCAACAAAATTTGGTGGTCAATTGTTCGATGTAATGGGACCAAGGGGCCCATTTTTATTGATCGCTGCAACTCATGCCACACTACTGTTGGCCGCAATCACTGTTCGTATAAAATCACCGGGTCAGTTTTTTACAACAAAGCCAACTGAGCCTGAAGAGCGCGCCTAATGATCAAAAAGGCATATGCCGATACCTCCGGCGGGCAATGCCACTATCGTTATCAAAGTGGGGCGAGTGATCCCATTGTATTTTTACACCAAACTCCCAGTTCTTCCCAAATGTTCGAAGCGATCATGCGGCGACTCCAAGACTACTCGACTTATGCCATTGATACCCCTGGTTTTGGACAAAGCTTTCATCCAGACCATGTCCCAACTATGGCAGAATACTCTGCTTGGCTGGTGGAAGCGATTCAAAGTATTGCAATAGGTAGGGTGAATCTTTTTGGGAATCACACTGGCAGTTCCATGGCCATCCAGATCGCCCAAGACCATCCGGATCTAATAACATCCTTGACCATGATTGGACCTTTCATTGCTACTGCCGACGAGAAAGAAGAGATGCGAAAAACAATTAGTTCAGATTGGGGTCCTGTTGAAGATGGAAGTCATTTGATGAAAGCATGGAACTTGGTCGGCAACAGCTTAGGAGCAAAAGGAAATATTGAATTGCACCATAGAGAGGTTGTAGACGCACTCAGAGCTCACGAATCAGCTCACCAAACGCATGAAGCAGTTTGGGATCACGATTTTATAAAATTTTTTAAAAGTGTTGAATGCCCAATGCTGGTTATGTGTGCCCCTGACGATGTCTTGTATCCTTTTTTTCATCGGGCAAATGAACTGCGTCCCGATTCTGTCAGCATTGAAATCAAAGGTAAAAATCTCGAGCCTGACCTTGATCCAGATGCCATTACTAAGCATTTTAAATCTTTTATTGAGAATTTGTGAGATCTGCAGTGGATGAGATAAGAACCCAAAGGATTGCATCGTTTTTAAGTTGGATTATCTTTATTTTGTTTGTTGTGGTTTTTGTCAATATGATGGAGTTGCCAAGGGTTCCAATTGAAGCGCCCGATAAAGATGCATTGAGGAATTTTCATATTGCAACCGGTTCCTTATTGTTTGTATGCAGTTGTTTTCGGGTTCATTTTTGGCTGCAATCCCCGCCTCAAAAGAAGCAAGATAAATTGCCAATAGAGGCATACACACAACTCCATGTCCTTCAATTTAGTCTCTATTGTGCTTTTATTGGTCAGGGACTCACAGGGCTTGTCACCGCTTGGGCAGATGGATTAATTCAATTTTTACCGGGAGCTACAACAGTGAATCATGCTCTCTGGGTTTTATCAGGCTATTTACACAGTGTGTTTGGATTCTTCTACATTGCAATCATTTTATTTACAGTTCTTACTGGCTTTTACCACATGCTCCGATACAGAATCTGGAGATTCAGCATCTTTGCTTAACAAAATGAAATCTTATTTAAAAACTGCAAAAAAAAGACACTGGTTGTTGATCTTGATTCTATTTACACTTTCATGCTATCTGCCCTACTTGATTTTTGGTGCTTATCCGTTTGCCAACAAAACCAATGCTACTCAAGAAGAAGTTGAGTTGTTAACGCAAAGTATGGATTTAACTGACTATTACCAAAAAAACCTAGAGGCAATCACCAATGATCAACGTCAATTGGAAGAAAATGCTTTTGCAAACTGGGATGGAGGTAAATGCAGGTTTTGCCACTCAATCAAAAAGAACGATCGAGACAGAATGGCTCCAAGTTTGCATCGTATTTTAGGCAAACCTGCAGCAGTTGCTGAGAATTTTACTTATTCTCCAGCAATGATTGAAATGAGAAACAATGGGTTAATCTGGACACCTGAGACAATCAATGCTTTCATATCCAATCCTGAAGGTTATATCCCAGGAAATAGGATGAGGATGGAGGGTATCAAAGATCCTCAAACCAGAGAGTTAATTATCAATTACATCGAGCGGGAATCGCAATGAAAGGAGAAAAAATGGCTATTGAATTTGAAACTGAAATCAATTTTCAATCCAATACTTGGAACAGAGATGCGTGGGCTAGAATACAGGGCGATCTGGATTCCGAAAAAGAGGCAATTTGTTACGTCAACGGACAAATATTGGGGGTTAGACCAGGTGAGGCTGTTAAACAACTATGTGGATTTGAGACTTTTTTATGCACTCGTTTAATGCCGGCAGCAGAAGACGGTAGCATAAGGCGGCTAAACAAAGAGGTTATCTTCTATACCGATTCAAGAACAGGACAAATGATAGATGAGTGGACCAATCCATGGACCGAGGAAAAAGTAAAAGTTGTTCATGTGGCGAATGACCCTTTCAACTATACAATCTCAGAATGGCTCATACTTGCTCCAGAAGACTTTGGAGGAGGAGAAAAAAGAGAGCCAAGAAAGATTCCCTTGCTGTTTCCTTGGCAGCGATCGGGTGATGTTATTACTCTAAATACTGACATGCACTTACATTATCCAAATGCATTACAACCTGAAAAATGGGTGAGAGAATCGTCAGGAAAAATGGCTCAAGTATCAGAAATGATGCGTTATTTTGTTTCTGCAAAAGACTTGGAAAATCCAGAATTAACCTCAGTCAACTATAGGGGCACTTGGAACAGAATAACCCCTTGGCTGCCGTGGATGCTGATGGGACAAACTCCTGGTCACTGTCTCTACATGAGCACCATGCTAAAATCAGACAATATTGAAATTATTCCTGAACATGTGAGGAAATTTTCTGAAGAAAGATATCCTGGAATGTTGTCTGCACCTAAAGAAGATTACGGTCCAAGTATTTCAAGTCTAGAGTATTATTCCAGAGAACAAACACCTGCGCCGCCTCTGAAGGACTGATTTAGGCAATAATCTTTTGTCATCAATTGTTTTATTTGGAGCAACTGGCAAAACCGGTTTAGCCTTGTCCAAACTTATTTCGGACAAAAATATAGGGCCCAAGATCAAGTTCATAGCGCTTTAAAAGACCTTCATAAAGGCAGTATCATTGTTAGTTTGGTCGGCGGTCGACATCCTGAAACGGGCATGCGAATTGATCACCCAGCAAATAAGAACATCATTGAAGCCTCTGTTGAAGTGGGTTTTTCTCGGTTTATTTTTATCACCAGCATAGGCTCGGGAGAGAGCAAGCCTCAACTCCCTAAAGTGCTGAGACCAATTCTTGGTCCGATAGCTGATGAAAAAACAAAAGCGGAAAACATACTAAAGGCCAGTAAACTAGACTACACCATCATACGGCCCGGTCAATTGACCAATGAGCAAGCTAGTGGAGATGGTATCCTGACCGAAGAATGTATTTTGGGAACTATGTCACGGGAAGACCTAGCTCTAATGATCATGAAATGCATTGAGGATGAAGAAACGATTGGCAAAACTTACTCTGTTTTAGATACCAACAAAAAACTTGATCTCAGCTGGGTGAATAAACGTTAAATCAAATTGCTAACAGTGGAAGAGAACAAAAAATTTGAACAATACCCATCCAATCGCCGTGCGTGGTATGCAGTGGTGGTATTGACAATTGCCTATATTGTTTCGTTTCTAGACCGACAATTGTTGGCTCTTGTGGTGGAGGATGTGAAAGCTGACCTAGTCTTAACGGATACCCAAGTCAGTTTATTGTTGGGATTTGCTTTTGCCCTGTTCTATACAACAATGGGTATACCCATAGGCAGACTGGCAGATAAGAAAAGCAGAAAAACAATCATCGGTATAGGTATAACGTGTTGGTGCCTAATGACGGCGGCCTGTGGACTGGCTAAAAATTACACCCAGATATTTTTAGCTCGGGTAGGTGTTGGCGTAGGAGAAGCGACCCTGAGTCCTAGTGCCCTATCAATGATTAGCGATTATTTCCCTGTGGAAAAAAGAGGCGGAGCTATGGGATTTTTTAATATGGGGGTTTCTGTGGGCTCAGGTATTGCCTTGATAGTTGGTGGTCTAATCGTTGATTACGTCAAAGATTCACCAACACTTGTTCTACCTTTTATTGGAGAAATATTTGCTTGGCAAGCACTCTTTTTGTATGTGGGACTTCCAGGCTTGATGGTTGCAGCTTTAATGACAACCGTCAAAGAGCCTTCAAGAAAAGGCAAAATTGAAATTACATCTGCAGATGGTAAGTCAACTGATGAAATATCTATTCCTCAAACCATCAAGTTTCTTTGGAAAAGAAATCGGGCATATGGATGGTTATTTTTATCGATGGCATGTTCGGTACTGATGGGTTATGCCTTCCTTTCATGGCTTCCAACTATGTATATCAGGACCTACCAAATAGGCATAGGGACAGTGGCGCTATGGCAAGGTGTGGCCTTCCTTGTGGGTGGGCCTTTTGGTGCAACGATGAGCGGTTGGCTTGGTGATGTGTTATTTAAAAAATGGGACAAGACTGCACATGTCAAACTGTTTGCATACAGTATGATTGTGATGACTCTGGCTGCAGCATTGGTACCTTTGATGCCAAGCTACCAATTGGCAACGTTAATGTTTGTTCCTCAAATCATTATGGCTGCAGGTCAAACCGCCCTAGCGCCGGTGGCAATAATTAATATCACGCCCAACCAAATCAGGGGACAAGTCATTGCCATTTATTTTTTTGTAATCAGCATGGCTGGTTATACACTTGGACCAACCAGTGTTGCTTTGCTTACAGACTATGTGTTCCAAGATGAAGGTCTCATCCGATATTCAATCAGCGTTGTTGCTCTAATTGCAGGTACGATTGGTGTGTTTGCAGGCTTCAAATGCATTCCTCATTACCGTAAATATATTGCAAAGGTGCAAACAGGAAATTTTACTGAGTCAGCCTAGAAACTTAAGTCACAACTGATGCTTCAATCATCTGATCAATTGAAGCATCATCAAAACCAAGCTCTTGTAAAACTTCCCTGGTGTGTTCACCTAATTTAGGAACTTGATGCTTGACCCCAAATCGATTCCCCTGCATCTGAATGGGCAAAGCAGGTAATTTTGTCTGCCCTCCTTGAGGTAAATCAATATCTAGCAAACCTCCAGAATCATTTAAATGTGGGTCTTCAAATAGGTCTTCGGGTGTTGATATCGGAGCAAAAGGCAGGCCTGTTTGTTCAAGTTTTTCCATCAAAGCTTGCTTATCGTATTGCTTGAATAACTGCTTGATCCTTGGAATGATCAAATCTCTTTTTGCAACACGATTGGCATTTAAATCCATTGTCTTGTCTTCAATAAATTCAATAAGGTCAAATGCCTCACAGAAGCTCTCCCATTGACTGTCACTGACTACTCCGACAAACACTTGTTCGTCGTCCTTGGTCTCAAAAATATCGTAAACAGCCCAAGCTGAAACTCGGACAGACATTGGTGGTGTAGGCATCCCTGTTGTTGCCGTTTGTGCCATGTGTTGGCCCATTAGATACACAACATTTTCAAATAAGGCACTGGTTACTTTCTGGCCTCTGCCAGAAACCTGTCTTTCTTGTATCGCAGCTAAAATTGCAATGGCTCCAAACATACCCCCCATAATGTCAATCACCGATGATCCTGCCCTTAAAGGCTGTCCTGGTGGGCCGGTCATGTAAGCAAGACCTCCCATCATCTGTGCAACTTCATCCAGTGCCGTTCGGTCTTGATAGGGTCCTTCTAAAAAACCCTTGGCAGAACAATAGACTAATTTTGGGTTTAATGGTTTTAGGTCGTTGTAACCCAAACCAAGTTTTTCCATGGCGCCGGATCTGAAATTTTCAATGAAGACGTCACTTTCAGCTAGAAGTTTGAGAACAATTTCTTTGCCTTCTTTGGATTTAACATCCACGGCTATACTCCGTTTATTGCGATTAAAAGTTAGGAAATAACCCGATCCTGCACCCTTTAGATTGCGTGTCTTATCGCCTGAAATGGGCTCGATCTTAATCACATCTGCTCCAAGATCTCCAAGAATTGCACCCACAGCTGGTCCCATTACCATATGGGTCATTTCTACTGCCCTGATTCCTGCCAAAGGACCTAGTGAATTTTCCATCTTTTGCCTAGCCGATTGAAGGTTGATTAAATTACTATTCTACTTGATATTATGTTTATATATAGCCCTCAAAAAAACAAAATCATATGGACAAGAATGAAGAAATAGAGCTGCAATCAGCGGTTTTTCAAAGATTGGTTGACCATCTTCGCAAAGAAACTGAACTGCAAAACATTGATCTGATGAATCTGACAGGTTTTTGTCGCAACTGCCTCGGCAAATGGTACCTAGAGGCGGCAGAGGAAAGAGGATTAGAGATTGATTACGATACTGCACGAGAAAAAATCTACGGGATGAAATACGAAGAATGGAAGCAACGCTATCAGAAGCCCGCCTCTGCTGAGCAACTTGAACAAATGAATCAGAAAAAACGCTCCTGATGGAAAAAAAATCCTGGATTGGGCTGGACAAGATCATCCTGATCATCGGTTTGATAATCTACGGTACTGGGTTTTCACTGCTGTACATTATTTTTGCACCACTATCGAGAAGCATCGGACTTAGCACCAATCAATTCGGCATTCTAATTGCAATCTCGAATGTGGTGCTGGTGTTTTCATCCTACTTTTGGGGGAAAAAAAGTCAGTCCATTGGAAGAAAGCCTGTATTTGTCATCGGTTTATTCTCATATGCAATAGCCTACGCACTATTTGCATTTGGAATTCAGATCGGACTGTGGGGCTTACTGGCCTCTTGGCAGCTGTTTTCACTGTTGTTTGTCATCAGATTGCTATATGGAGGCTTAATAGGAGGCATCCAACCTGCTGCAACCGCATATATGTCCGACTCAACTGATACAAACACCAGAATCAAGGGCATGGCATTGATTGGCATGGCATCTGGAATTGGCACCATGATTGGACCTATTATTGGTGGTGCCCTTGTTTTTATTCATCCAATTTTCCCGATGTACTTTGGTGCAGGTATTGCCGTCCTGGGAGGGATCTTAGCAATGATATTCTTGATTGAACCCCTAAAACATGCGCCTGTCTCCGAACCGGTAAATTTAAAATTTTACGACAAACGTATAATGCCTTACCTCATTGGTTGGGCTCTGGTATTTCTGGTATTTACTTCAACACAGGTTATTGCTGCGTTTTTTATCGAAGATCAACTCGGAGTTAGCACGCAGAGCGAGATTATAAAAGCAACCAGCATCTCGTTGTTGTCCATGGCATTAACCACGACTTTGATGCAAGCGGTTGTTTGCGTTTGTGTTTTTTTATATTTGCGGCAGTTTTGTTTGTGATTCCTATGGTAAAAAGTTTAGGCTACTTTTATTTATCATTCGCAGGCATCGGCATTGCATTTAGTATGGTCACCCCAGGGCTGAACTCAGCTGCGACTTTGAGTGTTGAGACTCATGAACAAGGTGAAGTGGCTGGCTTGTTGGCGGCAGCTCCAGTCGTGGGTATGATTTTTGGACCGACTATCGGTGCCCTGCTCTACACTGCAGACCCTGGTTACCCGTTCCTGTTTGGCTCCCTCATAGCTATTGCCCTAGGCATTTATTTCCAATTTTTAAAAATCCCAAAAACTGAGCACTGAAATAATTTTTACATCAAGTGTTCTGCGCTTCAGTGAAACCATCAGAAGCCTGTTCAGTTTTTTCATCCTTGCGCCAGATTTGTCTGGGCCCGTAACCGTCTTTTCTTAAAAAATGTTCAGTGTAAACAATCCGATCTGGATCCAAACGCATCAGCTGAAATTGTGGGGGCTGGTCAAACCCGGTGTTAATCTCAGCAGCCGATCCCTGCCACCTGAAAATTGTCATGCCATAATCCCACTCTGGTGTCCCTGGATCCAATATTTCTGCTCGACCGAATAGCTGTGCACCTTGAGCAACAACCCAACCTGCCATTGGATTTGCAACCGCAAAAGAAACCCTGGGATCGCGCTCCATTGCTTTCAATTTTGGACTGCCTGGTTGTGGCAATATGTAAATCGTAAATTTGTCAGCATAGAATTCCAATGGGCTTACAATGGGTCCTTTAAGGCCCAAAGTTCCCAACATGCCTAAATTAGTTAAAGTCAGAGCCCGCTGAATTCGGTGCTCCAACATGTCTCTTGGCAGGGGTTTGGTTGTCCAAGGAATTTGATCCAACCAAGGGTGTGCGTTACTCATTTTAATCTCCTAAAAATATCCTTAGGTGAGTATACTACGACTGAAGATAGTAATGTATTCCAGCCAATAAAGGATTTATTTGCTGACTAATAATATGGCTTCTTAAGGATACTAATAATGTATACAAATATTTGGTATGTGGCTGCTCGCAGCAGCGAACTGGAAGATAAACCCTTGCATACACAAATGCTGGGAACCAATTTCGTGTTATTTCGCGATAAAAAAGGGTTACCAGCTTGTCTGAGTAATGCGTGCCCACATCGTGGCGCCAGTCTATCCAATGGGTCTTGCAATCAACAAGGCATGGTTGTTTGCCCCTTTCATGGTTGGCAATTCGATCGTGAAGGCAATTGCACGCTGATACCATCCGTAGGACAAGACGATCCTCAAACTGCAGCACCTGGCGTAAAAACAGATTATTATCCAACTGTTGAGAAACACGGATTAATCTGGGTGTTTCTCGGTGATGAACCAGAAGCAGCGGAACCGATTTTTGAGCTGCCTGAGTTAGAGGATCCAAATTTTACTTACATTGAACACGATGTAATTTTTGAGTCAAATTTCCATTTGGCAAAATTCAGTAACTTAGACTATGTTCATTTACCTATAGTGCACGGAATCAAATTTGAAGACCAAGAAAATCCTTTTCAGCCACCGTCTCATACAGTTGAAAGAACCGATTATGGCTTGACTGCATTCATCCAAACAGAAGCAACCTACAGCGAGGGAGAATGGGAAAATGTAAGAGAAAAAGGAACTCAGGTTAAATCTGTATTGAAATATTTTCTGGCAGGACAGACACTTCGTGGTGAAGTTGAAATTGGCGCGGTTGGCTCTGGACAATTCAACTGTTTTTATGAATTTTCTACACCCATCAATCAAACCACAACCATGATGAGATATTATTTCTTCCGAAATTTTATGACTCAGAAAGACATGGATTCATTTGCTCTTGAGAGGAATCTGAAAAATATTTTTCAAGACAAGGAAATTGCTGAAGCTCAAGTCCCCAGAGCCGGTCCAGATGGCATGCCAACTATTGTTGGGAAATATGAAGATACAATCCTCAAAGTGTATTGGGAACTGATGCATGAAATGAGAGATAAAGGCTGGCAAATTAATAATAAAAAATGGCAAGAATTGATTGCTGATGGTCAGTATTGCGTTATTCCATCCATTGCCAGAAAAAACAATCCAGAAGGCTGGGAATACCCTCCTATACCGAGATTAAAGGCCACTAATGTCTAGTGAAACGAATACAGTCCTGATAACGGGTTGTAATCGCGGAATTGGCCTGGAATTTGTAAAACAGTATCTTCTTCTTAATTGGAAAGTAATAGCCACTTGCAGAAACCCAGAACAAGCTGATGATTTAATAGATTTGTCGATTGATTATCCTCATCTGTTACTGCACCCACTAGACATTACCAAAGAGTCCAGTGTTAATGCTCTCTCAAGAGAAATTAGTGATCTCCCTATTGATATGTTAATCAACAATGCAGCTTACTTAGGGCCGCCAAAGCCACAAAAATTCGGTCAAATTGATTACCAAATGTTTACCAAAAGTGTTGAAGTTAATGCAATTGGTCCCATCCGATTAACCGAGAAGCTGATTGAAAATATACGACTCGGAAATATGAAAAAAATTATTTTCCTAGGAAGTGCCGCTGGATCCATTGC
>LUMJ01000249.1_pt1 | contig 19846 bp, 29 predicted proteins | sample 729631 | NCBI WGS metagenome assembly LUMJ01 (sample SAMN03860266, study PRJNA289734) | marine metagenome | biome: seawater column; feature: ocean; material: water; isolation source: Red Sea water column Station 22 - depth 500m | place: Saudi Arabia: Red Sea | collected 2011-10-15 | depth 500 m
CTAAATTCGAATTTAGAAATATAGACGCCGCCCGTCAGACTTGAACTGACGACCAACGGATTAACAGTCCGACGCTCTACCACGCTGAGCTAGGGCGGCATAGATTTTCTACCGAGATAAAACTGATTTAATCCTTCCTATAATAAAAAAGCAATACGATTATTCATTAAACCGTGAAAAAAACTCTTTGATCTCTTTACTATATTTTTCAACAATATTTACTATTTCTAGATGTTCGTCTTGTGATGGTTCTCTTTTATGAAAAACTTGAAACGCACTTAATGCAGAGCCAACCATTTCTCCTACAAAAAATCCGCATAAAAAATCACCAATATTTTCACAATTCCATACTTCATCAATTTGTGGAGAAACTCCAGCACCACGATAAAGTTCTAATGTTTTACTGATTAGATTGTTTGTTTGCTTTATGAATTCAGAATCAAGTGTCATATTTTCTGGTAAACCGTAAGTGATATTTTATTATTTTTCTATTCCCTTTGATTTAAAATATTTGTAAATTCCATCAAGAAATACTCTATGATCTTTGTTTTTGACTTTTGTTCCATCTTGGATTTCAGCAGCGGTTTGTGTAACGTCCGTCAGAACATGCCCAGTTATTATAAGATCTTCACCTTTTGATGTAACTTTACTCTCCCCCCAAATTCTAGTTACTCTGTGTGCCTTTTCTCCTTGAAAGTTTTCAATTAAAACTCTTTTACCTTCAGTTTTTACAGTAATAGGAAAATGTGAAGAAATAATTTTCATTTTTATTGTATAACCATCTATCACACCTTCACAAAGTGTTTGAATTATTGATTTTGCAGTATTTAATATGGCATAATGTTTTTTTCTTGTACCACTAGCTTTCAGTATTATCTTATCATCGTTGATATTTATACTGACAGGTATTTTTTTAAAATTTTTATGGGTTTTACCTAATGGTCCATCAATTTTTAACATGGAATTTTTTAATGTAACATTAACATTTTGAGGTATATCAATCTCAGTCTCAAATTTTTTTGTTTGACTAATAGACATATCCAATCAAAAATCCTCCCAGACCATTATTTGCTGCTTCATGATGTGACATTACACCTTTATTTGTAGTTACAAGTAACATTCCTCTGTTATATGATGGAAGAAACTGTTCTTCCCAATGACTGTATTCGCCTTTTTTTACTTTAAATCTAGGTGTAATTGCTCCACATTTTGTAATTTTTGCTAAAAGTTGAATTTTAAATTTTCCACCACGTTTATCGTCAACATGCTCAAATTCTCCAATGTATCCTTGATCTTTTAATACAGTAAGTACCTTAACCGCAAGTTTAGAAGTAGGTAAAATAACACAATCCGATTTTTTTCTATCTTCTGTATTGTATAGTGTTGTAAATAAATTTGCAAGGATATTGGTTGTTGGCATTTTTTTCACCTATCTATTTTTTTTAAACCCTAAAGAAATTGCTACTTCACGGAAACAGCGTCTACATATGTATAAATTATATTTTTGGATAACAGCCGTGTAATCACCACATCTTTTACACCATCTAGAACCTCTACCAAATTTGTGTTTTTTTCTTCCGGTAGTTTCATAGGATCTATCTTTTACCATTATACAGTTTTCACCCCAAATTCCTTTATCATAAATTGTATCGCATCTTGTTTTGTTATTCTATGCCCCTTTCCAATTTTTGCCTTATGTTTACTTCGTAGTTTAATACTAAACCCAGGCCTCACAAGAGATATTGCTATATCTAATCCTAAAATACCAATTTTGTGATCATATTTTACACCAGGAATATCAATATGCTCTGATATTCCAAATGAAAAATTACCTTCGTTGTCAAAAGATTTTTCATTAATTTGATTATCTTTAGCCTCCAATAATTTTTTTAATAATAATATTGCCTTTTCTCCTCTTACAGTTATGGCTATTCCAATCGGTTCACCTTTTCTGACTCCCCAATCTCTTTGTGTTTTTTTAGCATTTCTTGGATTAACTTTACCTTCAGTAATTTGCATTAACGCATCTTTTGCAGTTTCAATCCGTTCACCTGATTGACCGACTCCTATGTTCAATACTACTTTATTGAGGTAAATCTTCTTCATCACGTTTTCAGTTTGTTGAGACATATAATCACCTAATTTGTATTACCGGTTTTTCTTTTCCAATTACCATGATTAGCCTTAGAGGTATTTCGATCTTTCTATCATCCATGACCAAATCAATCCTTTTTGATAAACTAAATGAACCATCTTTAATTTTATCAACATAGCCAATCCTACCCGCATTTACACCTTTTATAACAATAACCTGAGAATTTTTTTCTAATTTAATCACATCCAAAATTTTTTGTTCAGGTATTTGAATTAAACAAGAATCATTAACATTTACATGTGTATCTGTAATTAATGACCTACCATCATGAAAGCCTAATTGAGTTTTACCGCCCTTAATAGTTACTTTACTTGTAACTTTCACTAGTTTTTTAGATTTTTCAGAGCTATCAATCTTAAGGGGTTTTAATAATTGGCCATTTTGAGGAACTAATCTATAGATGTCTGAAGTACCATCTAATGTTATCACGTCCATCAAACCAATTGAGTGGTGTAAAGATTTTCGTGTTATTCCATCAACATTAATTTTTCCATCATAGATCACTGATTTGGCTTCTCGTAATGTTGTTACTTTTTTTAGAGTGTCACGTAATAACACAGCTGTAGGGATAGATTGATTTTTTGCATGTGCTCCAGGTCTTACTGTTATAACAAATCTTTTGTTTTTTCTAGTTATACCCCAATATTTGGGTGCCATTTGTCTTTTTAATTTTTTACTTCCTGCTATTGTACCCATTATTTTTTACTCTCCTTTTTGTTATTTGCTTTAACATTATTTTTTGATCTTCTTGTTGAGTTTGACTTTGCTTCTGGCTTTGACTTTGCTTCTGGCTTTGACTTTGCTTCTGGCTTTGACTTATGTTCTAATTTTTTAATACGCCAACTATCTTCCGTATTTAACGAGGTTATAACCGTATTCGAAGAATGGATATAAAGATCAATTTTCCCACCTTTTAATTTTTCCCTCTGTACACCTTCCACAGCAACACTGTTTTTTTCTAATGAAATTTTAGTTACTTTTCCATCTATGCCCTTATATTCACCACGTAGTATTTTGACTGTATCACCATTTACAATCCGAATGCTTCTACGGTGATACTTTTGGCGAAGTTGTTTTGATAATGCAGCGCCTATTTGTTTATTTCTTACATTGTTTACGGCTCGATAAATTTGTCTATTTCGTACTTTAGTTGGTTTCAAATTATACCACCATTGATGCTATATTTGCTATCCGAGGCCACTTTTCAGATGCTTCCGCAGCTACTGGTCCCTTAACGTCAGTTCCTTTTATTTCACCTTCAGGAGTAATTAATACAGCGGCATTATCTTCAAATGATACTCTCACACCATTTAGTCTTCTAATTGCATATTTTTGTCTGATAATGACAGCACCGTGTATCTGTTTTCGTAATTCAGCTTTACCTTTTTTTACAACAACATTACAAAAATCACCTACAGCAGCAGCTGGTAATCTTGATACTCTTGTATGATATTTATGAACATTAACTATTTCTAAAATTTTTGCGCCAGTATTGTCTGCGCATAAAATTTGAGCACCAACTGGAATAACTCTAGTTACATACGGTCTAAATTCTATTACACCTTTAGAAGCTTTACCACGACTTCTTCCCTGTGACATTATTCTTTAACCTCTACTACAACAAATGAAACTGATTTTGAAATTGGTCTGCATTCAGCTGCAATAACACGATCACCTTCTTTTACGTCTAAATTGGAGGGGATATGAGCATGAATTCGATTTTTACTTCTACCATATCTTCTAAATTTTGTAAAATAAATTGGAGATTCTTTTTGTATTGTTACAGTTCTTTTTCCCTTTGCATTGATAACTATCCCTTCAAATGTTTTACCTCGTACAGATAATGAACCATTAAATGGATTATTACTATCGTTTTGTATAGATTTCTTTAGTGATGCTTTAACAGGAATGCCGATATTTCTTGTCATTTTCTATTCAACTCATTTAACCTAGTTAAAACCCTTGCAATATTTTTTCGTTCTTTTTTTAATTTACCACTTTCTTTTCGTAAAGTGCCTTTTTTTGATTCCAATCGAAGCTTAGAAAGATCAGTACGCATTTGTTCTAACCTATCCCGTAGATCTTTTTGATTAAATTCTCTAATTGTTTTATTCTTCAAACTAGCCATTATTTCAGACCCTCTTCTTCTTCTTCTAACGTATCAATTTTTTTAATTTTAACTTCGTCTAATTTTATCTGTTCTGATTCTGTTTTTGCCTTTTGTTCTACCTCAGTAGTTACTTTCTTATTTTTGATTACGACTTCAGATTCAGTTTTGTCGCCTGTGTTTAACGTAAACTCGGGGGAGAATTTTTTTTTAATTGCAATTCTGATTCTTATACCAATTAAACCCATTGGGGTTTTAACATGAACTATATCTTCATTAACTAGTACCTTTGCATGATGTCCAGCTCTTGGAAGAATTCCTGCAGAGTGTTTTTCAAAAGCAGATCTGTCACCACGTAATTTTCCAGATATAGTTATTTGCACTCCCATAGCATTACTATCCATAATTTGCTGAATGGTCCACATTGTAGCTCTTCTAAATGCTATACCACGTTCAATATGGGCTGCCATTCTGTTACACATGACACTTGGTGACAAGTCTGGATCTGGAATTTCTTCAACAGCAATCTGAGGATTTTTTAATCCAAAGTCTGATTCAAGTTTATCTGTTAGTGTCTTAATGTTTCCACCTTTTCTACCTATAACAATCCCCGGTCTAGTAACAAACAATGTTATTTTTGTCCCAACTGGAGTCTTTGAAATTTCAACATTTGAAAAACCTGCCTCTTTGATTTCTTCTCTTAGATAATCATTTAGTAGCATTATGTTGTAATTATCTTTTATTAAATTATTTACTTGTGTCATTTTTTTATGTCTCCTTTGCTACTAATTCTAAATGTGTGTAGACATTATTTTTTGGGGTTGCACGACCCTGTGCTCGTGGAATAAACCGTTTCATAATTCGTCCCTTGTGCACAGTTACATTAATTATTTTTAATCTATCTAAATCCATTCCTTTATACTCTGCATTTGATTCTAAATTATCTAACAACTTCAAAACCTCTGTTGCAGCCTTTTGTGGATATCTACCAGACATTGTTCCGGGATCAGATTTATGACCAACTTGATTCTTATATCTTCTAAATGGAATACTACGTTTTAATTGTGTTACATAAATTAGATAATCTCTAGCTTTTTCTACGGTTAGTCCTTTTATTGCAATAGCTATTTCTCTAGCATGTTTATGCGAAACTGTTTTCTCTCTCATTGCAGCACGTACATGTCTTGTTGGATCAAAATTTTGAAACGCATAATTAAATTCTGGCATATCTTATCACTTTAATGGTACATATAGGCTTGATCTAGATGAGCCAACTCCAGGAGCACCATGGCTAACACGTTTATTTGTAATTACATATTCACCTAGATAATGTCCAACCATTTCTGATGTTATGGTTACAGGAACAAATTCTTTACCTGAAAAAATACTGATAGTCACTCCGACCATATTTGGTAAAATAATAAGATCGCGATAATGTGTTCTGATAGTAATATTTTTTCCCGCCTTTGAAGCCTTTATTTCATCAACCAATTTTCTTTTATTCTCATCTATTCCTCTGGTCAATGATCTTCTGATTCTTGCAGGAAAAAGTTTTAACATATTTTCTGGAGTCAACCCATCTAATTCCTCGTTTGTTAAACCGCGATATGTAAATTTCTTAACCAATATTTTTCACCATCATTTTATCTAAAGAGGATTTTTGGACCATATTATAGCATTCCTATCTTAGTTGCTAGATCTCTTGCCTTTTCGACAGATTCGAATTCTATAAAGGCTTTTTTCCCAACAACAGTTCTTGCGGTATTAACATTGGTAGGATTTTCTTCATAAAGTGTTTTTATGGCTTCCTTTATAGCCGTCTTTGAGGCTGTTTTTTCTACCATAAAGCAAATCCTTTTTTGGGTTTCAACTAGCTCAAATGTTTTTTCCGTAATATGTGGATTTATAATTATTTTATTTGCTTGTGATATTTTCATTTGATAGTCACCATTAACTCTAAATGCGGAGATTTTATTTTGGCAATTTCTTCTATAGCACTTTTTGAATATACAGTTAATCTGATCGTTGCACCTCCAGGCGCTAAATCTAAGACACTTAAATCTTTGACCTGTTTAACATCAATTCCTGGAATTACCTTACAAGCTTTTGAAAGTTTTTCTGATTTTGCCACTACGAATAGTACACTTTTACCAATTTTTGTACCTCTTCCTCTAAGTGAAGACTTGCCAGTACGTGACTTTCGTGTATCCAAACGTCGAACATCTTCTAACAAGTTTAAAGAATCTAAGATTTTTATCATGTCTTTAGTTTTTGCTACAGATTCTATTTCGTTAGATACAACAATTGGAAATACATTTATCTTATCAATTTTATGTCCTCTGGACTCTATGATTTCCTTTGATTTCGTAGCAGAAATTGCTGAACATAAAGCAAGTTTATTTTCTTTTTTGTTTAATTTTTTGAAAATTATTTTTTTTACTATTGGTGGATGTGCTTGTCTTCCACCTCTTACTGATGCAACACCTCCAGCTTCACCCTGTCGTCCACCGCCACCACCACGCATTTTTGCAATTCTCGCTGTTCCTTGACCAGTGGGTGGATTGTTTGATCTTGCAACAACATCCATACCTGCAGTTGGATGTCTACCTTGTGGTTGAAATTTATGAGAGTTTAGATTTGTGAAAGCTTTATGGATTAAATCTTTTCTAAAATCTGTTAAAAATACTGCAGATAATTCTATTTTACCTTTTTCTGTTCCATTTATTGTTAGTAATGGGACTTGCATTAAATAACCACCTCTAACACATTAGGTTTGTTTATCTTCGATGGTGCTTTTCTAATCTGTGATCGTAATTTTATCAGCCTGTTATAAGTTCCAGGTACAGAGCCACGTACAATAACAAAATCTCCGTTAACATTTCCAAAATGTTTGAACCCTCCGTCTGGATTTATCTTAAATTTACTGTTCTCAGTATTATCCATTAACATAATTCGTTTGTTATATTCAATTCTTTGATGAAATCCACGCTGTCCTGCTCTGGGTACAGTATACATAACATATTGTGGTGATATAGGACCAAGAGAACCAACTTCTCTCACACTTTTTCTTGATTTATGTTGTTTTCTTTTTACACCCCATCTTGTGATAGGACCCTCCCATCCTTTGCCTTTAGTAATAGCAGCTGTATCTACAGTTGTACCAACCTCAAATACTTGGTCAATTTTTACTTCTTTGCCTAACAGTTTTTGCAGAAATGTAAATTGTTTTTTAATATCTCCACCTTTTACAGATGCCTCAAAAATATATGGTTTTTTCTGTGATAAACCTGCATTCTTCGGTGTAACAGCAATTATAGCAAAAATCTCTTTGATTTTTTTTAGTGATTTTTCAGAATTGGGTGATGAATTTTCTTTTACTTTGAAGAAACGTGAAATATATTTTGGTAAATTATCTGCATAGTAATCAAATTCAGCATGCCTTCCACGCGGATCTATTGAATATCCTCTAATCCCAATTATAAGAATTGGCGGTGTAGCAATTACGGTTCCAAGACTAACAAGCTGTTTTCCATGATTAGGTGTTTTTTCACGATCGTCAATATTGACTATCTGAACACAACCAGCCTTAAACCCTGCATGTGCTAATAATCTAGGTTCATCAGAATTTACTTTTGGCCATGCTCTAATTCTTGCTTCCATGGTTTTAGCTCTACATCTAGGCAGGTATGCTAGACTACCTCTATGCGGCGCACTATGTCTTCTATGACCCATAATAAACGAAAAAAGTCGTTAACCCCATTATATACCTACTAAATTTTTCAAAAAAATTTTAAGCTAATAATGTTACGGATGAAGCATATCATTAATTGATGAAAACATTGTAAAAATACCCAAAGCAATTCCTCCGGCCCCCACGATCATTGCAAGTAATAAAAAATTTCTTTTTACTGCCATCAATTTTTATATTTTTTTTTAATATTAAGTGTATTACTTACTAAGAATATTTAGTGTTGATAACACTCCTAAGATAGCTTCCTCAAGCCGAACAGTTTCAGTAGCTTGGTTTGGGAAGAAATTAAAAATGTTAGAATTTTGAATTTTGTTAATATTTTCATTTAAAATTTCATGAATCCCTCTTTCAGGTGATCCAAATACTACAAGTATAGGTTTACTTAGTTTGTTATATTTTTCAGCGATCGAACAAGTAAAAATTTTTCCTTTTTTTGATGTAAAAATAATATTACCATTCCAATCTGATAAAAGTGTGAATAAACTGGTTCTTTCTTTGACTTTATATCCCCAATAATCTTGTATCTGTTCTCTTGATATTTCTTTGATAGAGAGTCTTGGCTTTGTTGATTTTATTTGTAAGGCAATTCTTGAAGCAGGTTTTTCTTTTCCAAAATATGGTATAAGTTTGTTAATTCCAATATCTACAAATTTTTTTCCTTTATAGTTTATTATCAACCCGTCTCGTATATCATTAATTCTTAGCATTTTTGGATTAGAAGGTGTTAAATGATTAGGTATTTTTAGCGGCTGTAATACACCAGCGTATTTTAACAGTTCCATTTTTGGAAAAAGCTGTTTACGAAAATACTGTGGTGTTTCTAAATATCTTAATATTGTTGTAAGAAGCATTGAATCATTTTTGTTTTTATTTCTATCTTGATAGATAAAAATTTCTTTAATCTTAAAAATTGCACATGCTCTTGCGATGTTAGATACTTTTCTAGTTTTATCTATTCTAGATGATTCATCTATTAATGATGAATCAGGTATAGCGATTGATAAATTCAATGAATAATATTACTTGTGTAATTATAAAACCGTACTGATTATTTTCGTTCAGTAGGATATTTTACCGCCGTAGTTTGTGCTAACTTGGTAAGATGTTCATCAGATATGATTTCAAACCGTTTAGTATCACTTCTAATATGAGAAATTTTAATATGTTCAGTTCCTTTTTTAATTTCACTTGCCAAATAAATTGCTGCTATAGCCAACATGCATCCTTCATCAATAGTCATATCAGGTCTGTACTCTTTTTTTAAAAATTCTGTGACTATATCTGAATTAGCACCTATCGCAACTGCATTATATGCAATATATGTTCCACTAGGATCAGCTAAGAATAAGGAATTTCCATTATTATCCACTCCACCGATAATCAATGCTACGCCCATAGGTCGTACTCCTGCATATTGGGTATAATGCTGAAATTGATCAGCTGTATGTTTTGTAACTGTTTCAACATCAACTGGTTCATCATAAACCAATTTACTGCTCTGTGAAAAAAATCTAATGTCATTTACTTGTCCACGAGCATCTGGAATATAACCAGCAGCTGCAATCCCCATATGATGATCAACTTGAAATAATTTTTGTGGTTTTTCAGATATTTGTAAACGTCTTGGTTTTTCTTCAACTGCAATAATAATTCCCTCTTTCGTTTTGATACCCAAAGCTATAGTTCCTCTTTTTACCGTCTCGATAGCATATTCAACTTGATAAAGCCTTCCATCCGGTGAGAAAACAGTAATTGCTCTATCATAACCTTGCTGAGATGGCATCAATTTAATTCAAAATGCATTTAAAGTTTAATTTAAGTTTAGCACTTTGCTGAAAAGCGTTAATTAAACAGATTATTCACAATTGAATTTTCAATATAAGATCTTTAAACGATAATACAAGATCTAATTCACACCTAAACAAATAATGTTTAGTTGTATTATAATTTAATATGCGAATAATACAAAAATTAATTGTAGTTTCAATTGCGATCTTTATTTCTGTATTTTTTATACCAACAGTTTATAATATAATTTGTAATGGCAATATTTCATTTAATTGTTGATTTACTTCTGTTATTTTCTTTATGTTGTTAATTCTAATTTATCATATTTTTATTAAATAATGTTAATTATTTGATAATATGAAAGAATCTGAAATTACTTTGAATCTTTCTGAGATTCCCACTAGTATTCATATTAAAAAATTAAAAAATTATTTTAATGAAATGCCACTTGAAGAAATATTATCTGGTTTAAAATTTGCAAAAAACCGTTGGGCTGCTAAGGATGCAGGTGTATTAAAAGTTGGTAGAAAGAGTATATTGCAAAAAGAAATTCATTCAGTTACTGTAGAGCAAGCTAAATGGAGATTAAAAAACTGGAAGATGATGATTGCAAATTATAGAAGGAGAGGATATAGTTATCCAACTATTTCTCGTATTAAAAAACTTCTTGTTAACATAACAAAAAATTCTAAATAATAAATTCACTTTCTTTTGTAAGATTCTCTGTAGGTATAGGTGGAGGTTCTGGCATACTAGATTTTGTTTTTCCTTCAAGAATGTTGTGTGCTTCATTTAATATGGCTGTGGTGTCTTCGCTATTTTGTTCAGGTATGAACATCTGATCCGTTGAAAGTGAAGAATTTGAAATCATATCACCAAGCATGTTTGATAAATCTTGCATTGATGTATTTAGATTTGGCATAATGTTTGAAATTGATGGAGTTAAACCTTTGATCAATGACATGCATGGACTAAGAGTTACAACAATATCACCTAGTTCAGAAACTGTGTTTAATCTAAGCTGAATTTGTTCCATTGCCAGTTTTGCACCACTAATCGTATTTTTTACTTTTCTAAGTTCTTGTAATTCTATTGCATATGATCTTGCTTTTGATTCATTTCGCAACATTTTTGCATCAACAATCTTCTTAAAAATTTGATCATGGTTTAGTTGCAGTTTTTTTTGTGTTCCCTCAAGTCTACTAATTTGTAATTGTAGTTGTTTTTGTGAACTTTCTATTCTATTTTTTAAGGATAAACCAGGTTTTACTTTATCTAGTAATTTTTCTGATAAACTTAGACTATTTTTAATTTCACTCCAATTTTTAGATATGTATCCCAATTGTAAAATTAAATCAAAAAAATAGCATTTTGTATCCAAACTAAAAAAAAATGATCTAAATGGATCAACTTTTTTTATACAAGTAAAATCTATACGTGATTTGAATTATTTATCGGGTGTATTGCTTTTTATTTTAGGGATTTTGAGTTGAATTATGAATAAGCGTATTATTGTTGTCGGGGTTGCCCTAGGAATTATTATTACAATCGCATTTTTTATTGGTTGCCCAAATAAGGCACTTGGTTGTTTAGCTTTTGATATAGGTAGATAATCATATTAACTGAAATTTATTTTTCGCTTTTTCAAATACAATTAATGCGTTTGTTATGTGTTTTTTTGTTAACCTAGCAGTAATCGAAATCCTGATTCTTGCTTGATTACGTGAAACTGTTGGATACCTAATCGCCTGTACATAAATTCCGTTCTTAAAAAGATATTTGCTAAATTCTACCGCTAATTTTTCCTTTTCAACTATTATTGGGATTATATGTGATGGTGATTTAATATTAAACCCCATTTTTTTTAACCCTGATGAAAAATGTTCAACATTTTTCCATAACGTTTTTCTTCTTACTTCTCTATTTGAATTAAATCTTTTAATTCCATCATTTATTATTGCAGTTGGTAATGCAGATGTATAGATAAATGACTTTGATTTATTAATACAAAGATCAATCACATTTTTTTTTGATGAAACATAACCACCAAATGATCCTAACCCTTTACTTAAACTGCTAATATAAACATCAATTTTCTTTGAAACTTTAAAGTAGTTTGCTGTTCCTTTACCGTCATTTCCAACAATAAAGTCACCGTGTGCATCGTCAAGTATGATAGCAGCATTATTTTTTTGTGAAATTTCAGAAATTGTTTTTATCTCTGAAAAATCTCCATCCATACTAAAAACTCCTTCTGTAATTATGAACTTTCGTTTTGCAGACTGTTTTATTTTATTAGATAAATCATCCATGTTATTATGTTTGAAAATAGATATATTTGCTCCACACATCTTACAGGCCTCGATAAGACTTGCATGATTAAATTCGTCACTTAACACAAGATCATGTTTGTCAACAAGTGTAGTTATCACCCCAAGATTTGTCATATAACCCGTAGGAAAAATTAAAGAATTTTCTTGCGATTTGTGTTTCGCTAGTTTATCTTCAAAAATTTTAAATGATTTATCATTTCCAGCTATTAGCCTAGAACTAGATTGATTTTGTTTATTTGATATTTTTAATTGTTTTATTCCCAAGTAATCATTTGAGCAAAAATTCACAAGTTTTTTAGAATTAATTGTAATATATGGACCATCAAGTGTAACATCATACATTTTTCTATAAAGATTATTTTTTTTGATATTGTTTAATTTGATATTTACATAATTTAGTTTAGGCTTCAAGATTTATCTCTTTAATCATTTGAATGTCTTTTTGTATTGGATTACCATCCATTGTTAGATATCCAGCACTAATAATCCCATTAGCTCCTCCTAGTAACAATTTTTTACCATTGTCTTCTAGATTAAGTTCTCTTCCTCCTGAGATTTTGATTATTGAATTTGGTAAAAGAAATCTTAGCGTACTAAACACTCTCAGAATTTCTGAAATTTCTAATGGTGCTTGAAGTTCAAGTGGAGTGCCAGGCATAGGAATCAACATATTAATAGTAACTTCCTCAGGATTAAATTCTGCAATCTCAAAAACTAATTCTTCACGCTGCTTTCTAGTCTCACCTAAACCGATTATACCGCCTGTACAAAGTTCCAATCCAGCTTTTCTCGCAATTTTTAATGTATCAACTCTGTCTTGGTAAGTATGTGTTGAACAAATTTCTGAGAATTTACTGCGAGATGTCTCCAGGTTATGATTATATCTTTTTACACCTAACTTCTTCAATTTTTTGGCTTTTTTTACAGTTAAGAAACCAAGACTGCATTCAACTGAGATCTCAACTTTTTTATTAATTTCGTCAATAATTTTACAGACCTTTTCAAAATCAACTTGGTTTGGTTCACGCCATGCAGCTACTAAACAAAATGAGTTTGCACCCTCATTTTTTGCAATATGAGCCTGTTTAACAATTTGATCTGGTGGAGGTAGTTGAAAATCATCAATTTTTGTATTAAAAAACGAAGATTGTGCACAATAAGAACAGTCTTCACTACAAAAATTTTTTTTAATATTAGCTAGTTCTTCAATATCTACTTTTGAACCATGAAAATGTCTTGTTATGAAATTAGATGCATCTACTAGATTTTCTATAAATTCATTGTCTAAATTAAATAGTTCAGCAGCTTCAGATTTTGAAATTTTTTTACCATTACTTACGCTGTTTCTACATTTTAAAATGTATTTCTGAATATTTTCCAATGTAGTTTTTTTACTATGTCTATAATTAAGCGTTAACCAAACTGTTTTTTGGGGTTAACTGTTATTTAGTAGTGTATAATGTTTATGCAATAATGAAAAGTCAAAATTCTGTTTGGCATCCAAACACTCAGATGTCAGAATGGACAAAATTTCCAAAAATTGTTAGGGGTGATGGGATGTGGCTAATTGACGAAAATGGGAAAAAATTTCTTGATGGGGTTGCAAGCATGTGGTGTAATGTTTGGGGACATTCTAAAAAAGAATTAATCAATGCAATAATTAAGCAAACAAAAAAACTTCAACATTCACCATTATTCAATTTAACAAATGATCCAGCTGAAACATTAGCTAAAAAATTAGTAGATATGTCTCCAAATATGTCACAAGTTTTTTTTTCTGATAATGGTTCAACAGCTATGGAAATAGCTATAAAAATTGCATTACAATATTGGAGTAATCTTGGTTTAAAAAATAAAACCAAAATTGCTACGCTCAAAAATGGATATCATGGTGATACATTTGGTGCAATGTCAGTTGGATATGTGTCTGATTTTTTTTCAAAGTTCCGCTCAAAGTTATTTCCAACCATACAATTTAGTGTACCAATACAATATCATCTGCCTAAGAATACTACTCTTAAAGAATTTGAGAGTATTTGTTTAAAAAAAATTGAGGATAGATTGTCAAATGATGATACAATTGCTGCATTCGTTATGGAAAGTGGAGCACAGGTTGCTGGTGGAGTAAATATATATCCAAAAATGTTTCAAAAACAGATTAATCTAATATGCAAAAAATATAATGTCTTGTTTGTTTTAGATGAAATTGCTACAGGGTTTGGTAGACTTGGTTCAATGATTGAATATAAGAGCCAAAACTGCTATCCAGATATTATTTCCTTTGGTAAAATGTTGACTGGTGGATATTTGACATTTGCTGCTACCTTAACCACAAAAAATATTTCAAATTCATTTTTAGGGAGTTTTTCAGAAAAAAAACATTTGTTTCATGGTCATACATACACGGGTAATCCTATAGCTGCATCATTGGCTAATGAAAATTTAAAATTATATGAAAAAACAAAATTGATCCAAAAAATACAAAAAACATCAAAAATTTTCGAAAAAAGAATCTCTGAATTTTATGATCTAGAAATAGTAGGAGATGTTAGACATAAGGGTATGTTAGTTGGAATAGAATTAGTAGAGAATAAGTATAGAAAAAATCCTTTAAAAACAAAAAAATCAATTAACAAAATTGTTTTTGATGAGGGTAGAAAACATCATATTTTTTTTAGGACATTAGGTAATATTATCATGCTAGTACCACCACTTGCAATTTCTACGACAGAACTTAATTTCTTAATTGATGGAACATTAAACACAATTAAGGGTATTACGAACTCTTTAAAATGAAATCACTTTTTGTTACAGGCACTGATACAGATATAGGAAAAACTTGTATTTCTGCTGGAATGGCTCTAGCATTAAAAAACTCTGGTGTTAATGTTGGTGTTATGAAACCATTTATGTGTGGCACCAAACAAAAAACTGATTTTTTATTTGATGATGTAACTATGCTAACTAACGCAGCGAGTGTTATTGATCCTCGTGAACTTATCAACCCATTTTTCTCTTCTATTTCAGCTTCTCCATATACAGCTGCAAAGAATTCTGGTACAAAAATTAACATTAAACATGTTTTAGATTCTTATAAAAAATTAAGTGAAATACATGATGTAATGTTAGTAGAAGGAATAGGTGGTATTATGACACCGATTTTAAAAGATTTTTCGGTTATTGATCTGATAAAAGAATTTCATACAAATACATTGATTGTAACAAGTTCAAAAATTGGAACAGTGAATCATACAGTTATGACATGTAAATTATGTAAAAATTTAGAAATTCCAGTTAAGGGGTTAATCATAAATAATTTTGATTCTGAGGGATATCATATTCCGCAATTAGAAAGTGACCTTATTGATTTAACTGATTTACCTATATTATGTTCGTTACCACATCTAAATAATTTTAATCTAGATGATTTTGCCCAAATGATTTCAGATAGAATTGATCTTTCATCATTGTTTACATAATAGTAATTAGAAGAATCTATTCAACAAATGCATAATAGCGTTCACCCCTACTTTCAGGTGACGTTTTAACTTGTGTTAGAATAAACTCTTTATTGGCTAATCTAATATTTTTTTCCGGTCCACGTTTATTTTCATGTAAATCTTCATATTCTTCTAATGTTAATTTTGTTCTAGGTCCAATCTCTGTTTCAAGATTCATGTCCTTCACAATCTGTTCATATTCAGGTTGAATTATACCACTAAAGATCATAGCACTAGCTCCACTGCCATATGAGCAGAATCCTATACGTTTTCCATCCAAATTTACACCCTTTTGATATTCAAACTCTAGACTGCTTCTAAATCCAAGATATAATGATGCAGTGTATAGGTTACCAATCATTTTAGAAGCAATCAATGAACTAGCTAATTTTGATTCGTAAAGTTCAACATACTTCTCAGTTTTTGTAAATAGTTTTGTAAATTGGTGATCTTTTGCCATAAATTCTGCATCAGCTAGAACTGATTCAATAGTTCCGCGTGGATCTTTTGGAATTGGTTCATCCATACCTACTTCTTTAATTATATTTTTCCATCTTGGTAATGTTCTCCATTCATGTCTAACAAGATAAGCAAGAGCCTTTTTGCCCATATTACTATATGGTAAATGCATATTCAGATAATCAACATGATCAAGTATAGTTTCATCCTCTTTTAGCTTAATTAATCCGGTATCTTTTACTTTCTTTTTATAATCTATTAATGCATTTTTTACTTGGATTAAATATAACAGATTAGAATATTGTCCGTGTACAATTGGCGTTTCTTTTCCAAATGGTCTGTAAAAATCATATTCATTTTTTATTGATGTTGATGTTACCTTTCGGTCGAATGCTAATAATCTTGGATTATCATTTAATAACATTGCAATAGCACCAGCCCCTTGAGTTACTTCACCGCTAGAACCCATGTCATATTTTGCAATATCTGAAACAACTACTAATGCGTATTTATCCTCGGCTTCACCAGCTCTAATCCAATTAGTGTTATCATATAATGCATATGAACCACTAACACAAGCAAATTTACATTCAATTCCACCACAGTGTCCAAATGTTTCCTGACCATACACTTGTTCTAGCATTCCTATAACATATTGCATAACCTTAAGGCAAGCATTTGCAGCTAGACATGCAGGATCCTGGTTTGTATCAACAATTGCCATTTGTTCAATACCCAAACCACGTGATAATTTTCCTGGATCTAATCCTCTTGCTTTAGCAAAATCAGATGCTTCAAGATATAGTTGTGGAATATATATCGCAATATCATCTATACCAGCTGCCATGAGCTAGCCTTTCAAACTTAGAATATATACATTTCCCGTTAATTTATTCAGATCTTCTTAACAAATTATTATACGATCAGAATAAAGTATGATAATCGTTCATTATTCTAACACTGAATCAAAGACTTCTTTAAAAACGCCATATTGTTGAGCGCCAACGATTTTTATCACATCATTATTTTGATCGATTATAAAAAATGTTGGTGTGCCAGTTACACCTAATTTTTGTCCATCCATACTGCTTAAATTAATCAATTCATTCCATTTTAAATCAGACATACACGCTGAAAATTCATCAAAATCTAAATCTAATGTTCTTGCAAATTCATGAAGATGTGCAAGATTAGCCCATCCAGTATCTTCTCCATCCCAATTATTGTATAACATTGAATGATATTGCCAAAATGATTTTTGGTCATTTGCGCAATGAGCAGCATTTGCTGCATTTATAGAATCCTGTCCAAGTATTATGTAATCCTTAAACAACAACTTAACTTTTCCAGTTTTAACGTAATTTGTTATAATTGAATTTTCTGTTTCATGAAAAAATTTACTACAAAATGTACATTGATAATCTCCAAATTCAATCATGGTTATTGGTGCATTTGGATCACCCAAAATAGGTGATGCATTATCAATAAATACAGAAAGTGATTGTTTTTTTGCTATTTCCGTTTGTTTTTGTGGTGTTTCATCTAAAACAGGCATTGTTTCATTGTTGATCATGTTAATCATTAATACACCACAAAATATGCACGCTACTGCAATCCCAGCACCAATTGCAAGTGATGGTAAATGGATTTTATTAGTTGATCTAACTACTTTTGTTGTATGTATATCTGACAAAGTTTCATTTGATTCTGTTTTGTTGATTCTTTTTTGAACATTCATATTTTCTTCGTCATTTTTACTATCATTCAGAAAAAAACTTGGTAATTTATCGTCAGAATCTGATTCCATTACAGCGTTAAATTGTCATATGGATTTAGGTCTTTGTAATACATTTATACTTCAAAATATATAAAATTAATCTTTGTTGGTTATACAGATCGTTAAACATGCAGTACGTAAATAAATGATAATCATTGAAAACAATTGTGAAGAAAGTTTTTGTAAATGGTTATGGGTCAATTGGGAGTAGAATTGCAAAATTTATCAAAGATGATCCTGATATAACTATAACAGGAATTGGGAAACATTCCTCAAATGAGAAGGTGCAACATATTATTGATGATGGATTTTCTGTTTTTGTTCCTGAGAAGAAAATTGATGATTTCAAAAATTATGATATTTCAGGTACAATTGAGAGTAAACTATGCTGAGGCATTTAATAAAAAATATGTAATGCAGGGAAGTTGTAATGTAACTGGTATGGGCAGAATCCTAAATCCACTGAGAGAAAAATATTCTGATAGACTAGATAGTTTTAGCGTAACATTAGTAAGAAGATGGGCAGATCTTGAACAAACTGATAAACAAATTGTTGATACTATTGAAATGACAGAACAACCACATCATGCAGATGATGTGAAGGCATATTTTGGAAAAGATGCGCCATTATTTGTTAGAGCAATTAAAGTCCCAACTAGACAAATGCATTTACACATAATTGATATTAGATTTAAAAATAATCCACCAACTCCGGACGAAATCAATGAATTGTTTAAGAATGAATATGGAATTGCAATTCTATGGACTGCTAATGGAACAAAAGATGTTCGTGATTTTGCTGAATCAACCAAATTCAGTTTTAAGGATACAAATATGCTACATATCCATGCTAATATGACTCAAATCAATAAAGATACAGTTCAATTGATGTATTCTGATGATCAAACAGGTATTGTAATACCAGAAAATTACATGTTGTTACAGGCAATGTTATTCCAACGTAAATATAACGAGGCGCTTAACAATACAGAGAAATTATTCCATATGGACGAAAAGAAAAGACTGCTTGAAGAATATTTTGCTAAAAAAGATTAAGTCCTAATTTTTTCAATTCTAATTTTTTCTGGCTTATTTCCTAGAACTTTTTCTACAACAATCCGAAGTGGTCCTATTACTATTCTATCACCTTCTTTTGGAATATCAGAAAGTTTTTCATGTAATAAACCGTTAAGCGAAGCATAATCATCACCTTGTGATATCTCAGTTCTAAAAATTTCATTGATTTCATCAATTTCTATATCACCATTAGTGATTATTGTGTCACCACCTTCTCTCTCAAAATTAGATTTTGTTATATCGGTTTCATCATGTATTTCGCCAACAATCTCCTCTACCAAATCTTCTAGGGTGACACAACCTTCAACACCACCAAATTCATCTACAACTATAGCCATATGCGCTTTTCTTCCCTGCATCTCTTTCAACAAATCACTAACTTTTTTTTCTTGAGATACAAAGAATGGTTCTCTCATTATTTGTTCTAATGTAATCATCTTATCCTCACCTTCAAGACGTTTTAGAACATCTCTCACATGAACAATTCCAACTATTTTATCTCTATTTTCTGAATAAACAGGTATTCGTGAAAAACCATTTTTATTTATTTCTGGCAGAGCTTCAAAAAGCATCATTTTTGATCTTAATGTGAACATTTTAGGACGTGGTGTCATAACTGATCTTATAACAATGTCATCAAAATTTAGTGCGCCATGAACTAATTTACTTTCTTGTTTTTCAATTGCTCTATCTTTTAATCCTTGATCAACAACTTCTTTAATTTCATCTTCAGTTAATCCAGGTGGTATATCACTACTACCTGTAAGTCTAATCATTCCTTTTGTGATTATTTCAAAAATCCATATGATTGGAAAGAATGTATAGCTAAATACTAAAAGAATTTTACTATTTCTCACTGCAATCTTTGTTGCATTTGCATTACAGTATGTTTTTGGTGT
>LUMJ01000637.1_pt1 | contig 19804 bp, 16 predicted proteins | sample 729631 | NCBI WGS metagenome assembly LUMJ01 (sample SAMN03860266, study PRJNA289734) | marine metagenome | biome: seawater column; feature: ocean; material: water; isolation source: Red Sea water column Station 22 - depth 500m | place: Saudi Arabia: Red Sea | collected 2011-10-15 | depth 500 m
ATGATTCATTTTTTGCTTTTGAATCACGTTCATAAAGCGGATTTTCGCAAATCACTTTTATCGTTTCCGCATACCAGCGACCGCCCCGTTTGGCACGCAGTCTTTGGCTGTTGAGAAATTTGGCTATTTTATGGTAACTGAGGTTTTCGTCTTCCCGTTTTTCTCTGATAATTGAGGCAATTGCCAGTTCTTTTTCTAAAGGAGTAAGGCGTTTCTTCTGGTATGTAAAGCCAAACGGGGCATGCCCCACATGTTCACCAATTTTACGTTTTCGTTCAATCATTTGTTTGGTACGGTCAGGGATTGATTTCGCGTCCCAGAGAGCTAAAATGTTTATGGCTTCCAAAACCTTTTTGCCGCTTTTTGTTTTTGAATCCAAACCTTCCGCGATTGAAACAAATCTTACATTATTTTCTTTGAATAAATTCAGTAATTGTTGGTGCAGACGAATTGCTCTTGTTAACCTGTCCAGGCGGGCAACAACAAGCACTGAAACTTCACCGTTTTCAACCAAGGAGATCAGTTTCTTCAAATTCGGCAAATCCAGGCTGGCGCTATTGGATGCTGTATCTCGGAAAATTTTCCTGATTGTCAAACCCTTATCTTCAGTCCATTGTCTGATGATTTTGACTTGATTTCGAATGCCAAGATTTTTTGGAGTTGGACGATGATCATTCAATCTGGCATATCCATAAATACTCATTTTTCTAATAATGGGAAACAAAAGTGAAACTGAAACAAGTAAATATTATTCATGATCTCTGCTAAGTGCGGCATCAGTCAGCCTAGCAAAACCTTGACAGGAATAGTCTGTTTTTCTTAAACAATGATCAAGTGTTTTAGTAATTTCTCAGGAAATTACATGTTTTGTTCTCAATTCAATAACACTTGACTGAGTAGTTACAGCTGGTTATTCTGAAATCACATATTATGTCATAGATTAATGCACTAAATTTTTTCAATATAATTTGTAAAAAGGAAGTTTTCAGTATGTGTGATGAACTGCTGAAATTATTGACAGGAGGTAAAGATGCCATTTAAAAGCAGTATACGCCGTGAATGTGAACAGATTCTTGGTAAAGAATGGGTTAAAGATGATTCGGTAACTCTTTACGCTTACCGTTGTGACGGCCTTACACTTTATGCATCACTACCGATGGCTGTGGTGTTTCCCGGAAAAGTTTCAGAGCTGACATCCATTATCAAATTGCTGCATCGCCACAAAATCAGCTTTATCGCAAGGGGTGCCGGAACAGGACTCTCAGGAGGGGCAGTACCACAGGACAACAGCGTTATAATAGAAATGGCTCGTTTCAAGGATGTGCATGAAGTGGATTGTGAAAACAGGACCATTACTGTGGGACCGGGAGTGATTAATTTACGCATCTCTGAGCATGTTCAGTCAGAAGGATACCATTATGCCCCGGATCCATCTTCACAAAAAGCCTGCACTATAGGAGGTAATTTAGCTGAAAATTCAGGCGGACCCCACACACTTAAATACGGTGTGACCGTCAATCATGTGCTTGGAATGGAAATGGTTTTGCCTGACGGTGAACTGGTCACACTCGGCGGGAAACATCTTGGGATGCCTGGCCCGGATTTACTTGGTTTGATGACTGGTTCAGAAGGGACTTTTGCCATCATCACCAAAATCATTTGCCGGCTCACTCCAAATCCCGAAAAAGCGGTCACGCTGCTGGGCATATACTCTTCAGTGAGGGAAGCATGTGAATCTGTTTCCAGCATTATTCGCCAGGGGATAATCCCAGCGGCCATGGAAATGCTGGACAAAATAACCATTGCCGCGGTTGAAAAAGCGCTGAAGCCGGGATTCCCTCTTGATGCTGAAGCTGTATTGATTGTTGAACTGGATGGTTTAATTGATGGGCTTGATGAAGAAGCCAGGGTAGTTGAAAATCTGCTGAAAGAGTCCGGAGCCACTAAAGTCAGTCGTGCAAGGGATGAAGCCGAACGTGCCAAAATATGGCGTGCTCGCAAAGAGGCTTTTGGAGCGATCGGACAAATATCCCCAAGCTACTATGTACAGGACGGAGTGATACCCAGAAGCAAACTCCCGGAAGTATTGGATGAAATCGCCCAGATCGGCAAAAAACATGGTTTGACTGTTGCAAATGTTTTTCACGCTGGAGATGGCAACCTTCATCCTCTGATTCTATACAATTATGAAAATCCGGAAGAGGTGGAAAAGTCGCATCTGATTGGTGAAGAAATTCTATCTTCCTGCATCCGTCATGGAGGTGCGTTGTCCGGGGAACATGGTATCGGCCTTGAAAAGGCAGAGTGGATGTCAGAGCTTTACTCAGGTAATTCACTGGAAAACATGCAAAATGTGCGAACGTTTTTTAATCCGGAAAATCTGCTCAATCCCGGAAAGCTTTTCCCGCAGCCAGGACGCTGTGCTGAATCAAAAAGCGGTACTCCCCCCAAAAGTACTGCTGTTTTGGATAAAACAAAAATTGTGGCAGCAAAATCCGGAATTGCCGTATGAGCAGATTTGAACCTGGCTCTCTGCAGGAAATACAAAGCTGGGTGTCTTCACGAATTGAGTCACAGGAAGTATTCCGGATGTGCGGCAATTGTTCCCGTACTCTGACCACTGCATCCGGAAACTCAAATGAAATACCCTCAGACATCCTCTCACTTAAAAACCTGAACAAAACCCGCTTTTTTGATCCGGAAGACATGGTCGTTGGTGTTGAAGCTGGGATGAGCATCCGGACTTTACAGGAAATGCTTGGTGAAAGGAATATGCTCCTTCCTGTGAATCCGTGGTATTCCGATTCATGTGTGGGCTCAATGGTTGCCTGCAACGATTTTGGCCCAAACCGCATGTTTATGGGCGGACTCCGTGACTGCATGATAGGAATTGAATACATAAACGGAAAAGGGGAAATTGTACAGGCCGGGGGCAAAGTTGTAAAAAATGTTTCCGGCTACGATTTGACAAGAATGATGCTTGGAAGTCTTGGAGGATTTGGTGTTATTACAGCAATCAATTTTAAGGTGTTGCCACGTCCTGTTGAACCGCATGGCATGTATGGAATATTCAAAAACAAAGAGTGGCTGACTCAGGTAAAAGAGCTGCTCCATCGAAGGATGCCTTTGGACTGGATTCAGGCTGTGTCAACTCCGGATTCAAGCTGGTCATTGGGACTCGGATATTCCGGAAACATTTCAAAGAGAAACCGGATTCAAAGCGAAATCAGTGATGTTTTCAATCAACCTCTGCAGGTACTGCCTGACGGCAAATCCTTTTCCGGAAAAAAATTCACACCAGGAGAGCAAAGGTTTGTGGGATTTATGACGGCAATCCGTGCCGCTGCAGGTATGGAAGTTAATTCCTTTCATATTTTTGCGACACTGCCATCTGAAGAAATAATGAACTTTCCTTTTGAAACATTCAGTAAAGATAATTTCAAAATGGTTGTACATCCCGCTGGAGGTGATATTCATTTTATGCACAATAGCACCGGGGGAAAAGAACAGCTGGAGCTTCTTGAAAAAATCAAATCCTGCCTGACTCATTCTGACAGCAAACTTCGCTGGGTCAGTTCAGCAGAAGAAGGTACATATCAGGCTCTTGGCAGTTTCGGTGTTGCCAACGGGTATTCTTTGTCGCAGAGATTAAAACATCATCTGGATCCATCAGGTGTGTTTTTTTCCACATATTACAATTTGCAATTTGATTAATGAATACTGAAGTTTCAGAAAATAGTACTGTTGCGTCTAAAGCACTTTTCCGGGATGTGGAATTTGACAACATTCTCAAATGCGTACATTGCGGACTCTGTCTTGACAGCTGTCCTACCTACAGGGAACTAGCTGATGAAAAAGATTCACCTCGCGGCCGTCTCTATTTAATGCGTGGCCTGTGGGAAGGTGAACTGGAACTCAAGCCGCAAGTGATTGAACCCTTGAACCGCTGCATCGATTGCCGTGCCTGCGAAAGCGCTTGTCCTTCTGGTGTGCCATTTGGTGAACTGCTGGAAAAAACGCGAGGCATTATTCTGGAGAACAAATCACAAAGCCTTAAAGAAAGATTGTCCAGAGCTTTGCTGCTGAAAGGCCTGTTCCGTTCCACAGCTTTAATGATTGCCGCCAGTCGTCTTTTGAAATTATACTCTGCCCTTGGTCTACCCAAACTTATCACAAAAACTTTTGTGGGCAAATTGCTTCCAAAATCCTTCGTTTTTCAACAGCATTTGCTACCTGACTGCTCAGGTGAGTCCTTCAAACAAAAACACGCGGATAAAAATTTCTTACCGTTGCAGGCACATGAAAGTCAAAAAGTCGATTCACAAATTCAGCAAACAAATTTAAAAGTCGGAATGTTCACGGGATGCATCATGGATGTTTCGGAAAAAGCGATTCATAATTCAACATTGACTCTGCTGCGCCACATCGGCTGCGAAGTGGTGATTCCTGGAAATCAGGTTTGCTGCGGCGCACTGCATGTTCACAGCGGTGACAGGAAGACTGCAAGAGAATTTGCAGTAAAGAATCTTGCCGCGTTCGAGCCGCGTAATCTGGACGCAACCATCACAAATGCAGCAGGCTGCGGTGCTCAGTTGAAAGAGTATAATCACCTTTTTGCTGAAGGCACAGCTGAAGCACAGAAAAACTGGAGAGGCTTTGAAAACAATATTATTGATGTTCTTGAATTCCTTTCCAGATACGCGGAAAAGCTAAAAAAACTGCCCTTCAGGGAGGAAGAAGATACGGTTCTTTACGACGCGCCGTGTCACTTGATGCATGCTCAGAAAGTGGATGAAAATCCCCGAAAACTTCTAAGCAGTTTGCCGGGAGTGAATTTGGTTACACTCACTGAATCAAACTGGTGCTGCGGTTCAGGGGGGATTTATAATCTTGTTCAGCCGGATCTTTCAAATGCTGTGCTGGAAAGAAAAATCGAATCTGTCCGCCAGACACTTAGTGCCAACCCCGGAGCCTCCTCAATTGTCACCGGAAATCCCGGATGCCTTTACCAAATTCGTGCAGGATTACGAAGCAACGATATCGACCTGCGCATTCTCCACCCTGCAGTTTATATGATGGAACGCCTGAAAATAAATGGATCCCCGTAAATTCATTAATTCCCTGTTTGAAACAGCGGTTGCCGCAGCACAGCCCAGTCAATGTGTTCCGCCCTTCCTTTCTAAATTTAATTTTTCCGCACGTACTGTGGTTTTTGGCGCGGGCAAGGCCTCCGCTGAAATGGCACGGGTTGTTGAACAGCATATTACCGGCAAACTGGAAGGGTTGGTAATCACCCGTTACGGTCATGCAGTAGAGTGTCAGCAGATAGAAATTGTTGAAGCAGGGCATCCGGTCCCTGATAACAATGGCATGAAAGCAGCGTCAAAAATGCTTGAAATTGCTTCCGGACTGACTGAGCAAGATAACGTACTGTGCCTGATTTCTGGTGGAGGATCTTCGCTGCTGTCGCTTCCTGCTCCTGGATTACAATTGGAAGAAAAGCAGGAAATTACCTCTAAACTTCTAAAATGCGGGGCGACGATTCATGAGATAAACTGTGTCCGAAAACATCTCTCTGCAATTAAAGGTGGAAGGCTTGCCGTGGCGTGCGCCCCTGCCAGGCTGGTAACATTGGCAATTTCTGATGTGCCGGGAGATGACTTGTCTGTGATTGCATCAGGACCAACTGTGGCAGATTCCTCCACTTTTCATGACGCGTTGAATGTTCTTAATAAATATTACATTTCTGAACCGAAGTCAGTCTTAAAACATTTGAATGATGCAGCTGATGAAACCCCAGAACCTGGAGATCCCCGTCTGAAAAATGTAGAAAACTATTTGATTGCCACGCCGCAACAGTCTCTACATGCTGCGGCTCAAACTGTTAGTGAGTCCGGAATGACACCACTCATACTTGGTGACAGCCTGGAAGGTGAATCACGGGAAGCAGCGAAAATGCACGCAGAAAAAGCACTGCAAATTCAGCAAAATGGAACACCTGTTTCTCCTCCAGCAGTAATACTTTCCGGAGGCGAAACCAGCGTCACCGTTCACGGTTCCGGACGCGGCGGACCAAACACTGAGTTCATGCTTTCGCTTTTGCAGGAATTGAGAGGACAAAAGGGAATTTGGGCTATCGCCTGTGATACTGATGGAATAGACGGAACAGAAGATAATGCCGGTGCCTTCATTTCACCGGAAAGTTTTAAAAAATCAAAAGAGATCGATTTGAATCCATCAACTTATCTCTCAAACAATGATTCCTACAGTTTTTTCTCTGAGCTTGGAGGTTTGGTTTCGCCGGGGCCGACTAAGACAAATGTAAATGACTTTCGCGCTATTTTAGTAATGTCCCCATAATACGCGAAATTTTCCAGCAATACTTTTACTCACCTTGCCAGCGATAGCGCTCCAAATCTGTCCTGCCAAACTGATCAAATTCAATGCCTTCTGCTTCCAGCAGTTTTTGCTGAAGTAATCCCCCGGGTCCGCTGCTTCTCTGGCTAATACGTCCCTTATAATTTATAACTCTCTGCCATGGAATATCAGAATCCTGTGGAACTGCTGAAGTGGCATACCCCACCATTCGTGCAGTGCACCCTCCTACAATTTCCGCAATTTGGCCGTATGTAGCAACTTTTCCTAAAGGAATTAAGCTGATGATGTGATGAATTTTTTGATAAAGAAGTGTCTGCATAATTCGTGATGTGCAAACCAGCTTAATGTCAAATGATTGGTGGGAATGCGCTTTAATGATACTTAAAGTTTTTTAAAATATCATCCGGGAGAATTTGCAAAAGATATTTGCACCAAGCTGGTCTTTAGATGAGAGACAAAAGGATTCTTAATCATTTTTTCTTGAGACAGTGAAGGATTCATCAAAAAACCATAAGCCTTCATGTTTCCTCAGGACTTCACGAGTCACATCAAGATAATCTCTGTTCTGCATCACCTTTTCAAGTCGTTGATCTTCAATCTGGGCCACATATATTGCTGCATTCCATGCGGCAAAAAGCGTTGAAGTACCAATGCTCGATTCCAACTCACTTGGCAGGGAATGCATTTCATATTTAAAGATGGATCTGGTATCAGAACCCGGCTTGATATTGTAGAGACTTTTGTCTTTTCCTAATTTTTTTTTCAGGACATCCATAATATCGTGACGTTTAAATCTGAATGGATCATCGTCAGGCCATATTTTTTTGAGTATTTCCATACCAGGATCATTCCCTGCCGATTGAGCTCCAACTAATCTTCCTCCTTTACCAAGACTTTTAGTTAGGGGTAACAAAACCTTTTCCACTTTGTACTCAGCAGGTACTCTAAGACGGTATGGTTGAGAAGCAATAACCAGATCATAGTCAGCAAAAGCAGTTTGTTTGCGTGGAATGATTTGAATTAGAAGAAATCCATAATCCTTGCGGTAAATAACCAGCACAGTTGGGTGATCATAAATCGGATTGCCTGTTCTTTCACTGTGACGTGCCTTCCAGTTTTTTTGAAGAAAACCACTCAGGCCATTTAACTGTTCACTGAAATCATGAGATGTATTCCCCTCAAGGGGCAACTCTTTCCATACCAATGAATTTGCTGCACTGGGTTTTTTGGTCTAAGCCACGGGGCCTCATTGTAGAAAAGGTTAGTAAAGACCAAAACAGTGGAGGGGTGCTCAAACAATCGATCTCCCATTTTGCTCAAACAAAGCCTGACATCCTCAAGACTGATTTCTTTTCCTGAAATATAAAACGGTAGAGTAGAAAACCTCTGATGCAGATTTCGCAGAACAGAAGCAAGTAAAGTCCCATCTCCCATCCCTGCATCAAAGACTCTTAGTGCTGGCGGGGAAGGATTCAAGAATGAAATTTCTTTTCCGACTCGATTTGAAATGATTTCTTTTTCACTACATGTTGAAACAAACTGCAGATACTTTTGGCGATTATCGAAAAAACGAAAGTTTCTTTGGGTGGAAGAAACATCATTATCATGATTTTCTGTACTTGATCTTATTTTTTCTTTCAAAATCTTTTTCCTTAATAAAAAGAAACAGTTTCCTTAAATTATTCCATAAGCAGGAAATAAATTTAGTCAAATTTTATGTTTACATTAATTCATACTAGAGAATTTGAACATAAAAAATTAAAAAACCTGTTGAATATGTAGATAATTAGTATACATTCATCTGATTTGAAAACTTAATAAGTCATTGGTCTTTTAATCTCAGTTTTAATCTAATTTTCTTAAATGGAATGACTTGAGGAGGAAAATTTAATGAAAAGAAAAGGCCTTGCAGCCGTTTACGACAAACCAAATACCCCTTTCAGGATACGTGAGTATCCGCTACGTGATGTTAAGGACGATGAAGTATTGGTGCGAGTTACGATGTCAACCATCTGTCGTTCCGACATTCATTCATACCAGGGTCATCGGCCAAACCCTTGTCCTGGAATTCTAGGACATGAAATTATCGGCATTGTGGATCAACTTGGAAACGAGATAAAAACTGACCTTCGCGGGGATAAACTATCTGTTGGAGACCGCATTACCTGGACTGAATATTTTCATCATGGTTATTCATATTACCGTGAAATAAAAGACATGCCTCAAAAATCAAAGGGGGGGAGAAAATATGGCCATGACCTGGTTGAGGAAGATCCTCATTTTAACGGAGGGTTTGCGGAGTACTGCTACATTTATCCCGGTACCGGAATTCTAAAATTGCCTGATTCCATTTCTGACGAAGAGGCAACTCCTCTTAATTGCGGGGTTGCTACGATGATTGCCGTCACTGAGGAATGGTAATTGGTCTGGACAGCGTTGATGACAGAATAAGTATCTCAAAAAAATTTGGTGCCGTAGAAAACATTAATGTATCAAATCTCAGTGAACAGGAAGTTATTCAGCGTGTGAGAAAGCTCTGCCCTCCTGACGGGGCTGATATTGTGATCGAGGTCTGTGGACAGCCCTCAGTTATACCATCAGGTATAGAAATGCTGCGAACAGGAGGGATTTATGTTATCGGTGGCCTTGTCAATCCGGATGCAATGCTGACACTTGATGGCAACAGCATTCTCAAGAAAATGTTGACAATAAAGGGTATACATAATTACCATCCACGCCATCTGATTCAGGCTCTGGATTTTGTAATGAGCAACCAGGACCGTTTCCCCTTCAGAGAAATTGTTGACTCAAAATTTACCCTAGATCAAATCGACACTGCCTTTGCAAAAGCTGCAGACCTTTCCGTTCTGCGGGCGGCAATAGTACCCTGAAAGTCAAAGCATTTATAATCCAATATGAGAAAGCATTCACAGACTGGTCCCGAATGCCTATCAAGGAACGTGCAGGATTTCTGTTCAATCTCGCTGAAAGACTCATGGATAACCGAGATGAACTGGGAATGATGGATTGTGTTGATTCAGGCAATGCACTCTCTGGAATGAAAGGCGATGTAAACTGGTCTTCAGATTCGCTGAAATTTTTTGCAGGCCTTATTACAGAAATCAAGGGTCAGACCCATTCAGAAAAATCAGGTCACCTAAATTTTACCAGGAGACATCCTTATGGTGTAGTTGCCAAGATCAATCCCTTCAATCATCCATTGCGCTTTTGTGCAGAAAAATCAGCAGCTGCTCTTGCTGCAGGAAACACAGTTATAGTGAAGGCCTCAGAACAGGCGCCTTTGTCGAGTTTAAGATTTGCTGAAATTTGTGAAGAGGTGCTCCCTCCAGGAGTAGTCAATGTATTAACTGGTGATAAAATTTGTGGTGATGCAATGGTCCGTCATCCAGATGTAAGACGTGTAGGCGTAGTTGGTTCCGTTCCTACTGGGAAAATAATTGCTAAAGCTGCAGCAGAAGATCTGACTCATGTTACATTTGAATTGGGAGGAAAGAACCCCATAATCATATTTCCTGATGCAAACCCAAAACAGGCGGCAAGTTATGCAGTCAAGGGGATGAATATGAACCGCCAGGGACAGTCCTGCAGTTCTACATCCAGGGTTATTGTACACCAGGACCTTCATGATGCGGTTTTAGAAGAAATGGTTCAATTAGTCGAACAGCTTCCAGTAGGCTTACCATGGATCGAAAAAAATGAGCTAGGCCCTGTTGTTTCTGAAATACAGTATAAGAAAATCAAGGAATTTATTTCATCTGCACAAAAAGAAGGCGCAAAGTTGATTACTGGAGGAAGTTCACCTGAAGAGGAGGAACTAAAGAATGGGTTTTTTATCCAACCAACTATATTTGATCAAGTTCAACCTGAAATGAAGATTGGCAGAGAAGAAATTTTTGGGCCTGTAATGTCTGTGTTTAAATGGGATGACTATGAGAAAATGCTTTCGGTTGCTAATGGTCTTGACTACGGACTTACTGCCATGATTATTACAGATGATCTTAAACTGGCCATGGAGACTGCAGAACGAGTTGAAGCAGGTTATGTATGGATAAATTCAACAGGACGTTATCTCGGAGCACCCTATGGGGGATGGAAGGCAAGTGGAATAGGACAGGAAGAATGCTTTGAAGAACTTATGAGTTATACTCAAATTAAAAACGTAAACATGCGCTGGTAGAAAATATTGAAAACAAATTTGATTTGCTTAATTCTAACATTTCTCTAACTTAAGCTTAATTATAAGTAAATATTATCCAAATAGGATATTTCATTTTTAATAAAATAATGGCTGAAATAGGACTTAGAAGTATCTCTAAATCGTTTGGTTCCACTGAGGTTATCAAGTCACTTGACCTTTCAGTTTCCAATGGTGAGTTCATTACCATTGTGGGACCATCCGGATGTGGTAAATCTACTCTATTGAGAATCATAGCAGGGTTGGAGAATCAATCTACAGGTGACGTAGAAATAGATGGTAATGTCGTAAATAAAACCAGGGCCAGTGAGCGTGATTTAGCCATGGTTTTTCAATCTTATGCTCTATACCCTCATCTGACAGTTCAGCAGAACTTGATGGTACCTCTAAAACTACGTCGATTGTCTTTTTTGGAACGCTTCCCGATAATTGGATGGTTTATGCCCAACCGTAGTTCCAAGTTAGATGAGATAGTGAGCAAGGTCCAAGCTGCATCAGAAACTCTTCAAATAACACACCTTTTGGACCGTAAACCAGGTCAGCTTTCTGGAGGCCAGCAGCAAAGGGTAGCAGTAGGAAGAGCAATGGTCAGAGAACCTGTAGCTTTCCTGATGGATGAACCACTTTCCAATTTAGATGCAGGACTGAGAGTTCATATGGGAGAAATACTCCAACTTGATACCCCACATGAAATTTATAACAACCCTTCAACTATCAGGGTAGCTGAATTTGTTGGAAGCCCTAAAATAAATATTCTAAAGGGAGAATGTGATGAAAAAGGTAATTTAAACTGTTTCGGTACTAAAATAACTGACTCCATTAAACTTGCCCAAAAAGGGAATGTTTCCGTAGGAATAAGACCTGAACACATGCAACTGGTTTCATCAAAGGATAAGAATGTCATTAAAGGGAAAATTGTTTATAGAGAAAATCTGGGATCTGATATTTTCCTTCACCTAACTGTTAATGAAGGAGAACAAAAAATAATTGTAAGAAGTGAGCCCAGCAACGTTATTAATACCGCAGTTGGTGATCAAGTTATGATTGGATGGGATGAGCAAAAAGTTATGGCGTTTGATGTTGATGGTGAAAACATCACAATGCAATAATATTTAACTTAGATACTGAAAAAATAATGACAAAATCTCGATCTCACATTTGGTTCGTTAGTCCAGCCGTATTACTTATGGTTGTGATCCTGATTTTGCCGGTATTTGTTGCAGGAACATTTTCTTTTACCGACTACAATTTAGGAAGTCAGGACTTTAGGTGGATTGGATGGAAGAATTATGAGTCACTGGGTAAATTCTCCAGTTACAAAAAGATGTTCACAGCATCTTTAACCTATGTAGTTATAGTAGTACCTGTTTCAGTACTTCTAGGATTAGGCTCTGCAATGCTTATCTCTTCATTAAGTTTTGGAGGAGAATTCTACAAAACTGTTTTCTTTTTGCCTGTCATGGCAACCCTATTAGCAATGGCATATGCTTGGGAATTTACCCTTGATCCAGTCATAGGAGTTATAAATAAATTTCTTGATGATGGTTGTAGTGTTGGATGGTTTTATAAATTTTTTACAGGATCATGGCTTGGAATAAATCCTACTGAAAGTTGGTATGGAGGACTCTGTAATGATCGAATGCCTAATTGGCTGGGTAACAAAAAGTATGCGTTGGGTTCTATTTCATTTATAGGGATATGGCAGGCATTTGGTTTCAATATGGTCCTTTATTTGGCAGGTTTAACTTCAGTACCACGAGAATTATACGCTTCAGCTGAGATGGATGGTGCAAATTCTACATGGGAGAAGTTTAAACTTGTTACTTGGCCAATGTTGGGGCCTACTCATGTATTCGTAGTTACAATAACATCAATTCGTTCATTTCAAGTCTTTGATACTGTTGAAGCACTTACCAGGGGAGGACCTAGCAAGTCTACATATATGATGGTTTATGCAATGTTCGAAAAAGGGGTAAAACAAAATCTAATTGGTATGGGATCAGCTCTAACCATAGTTTTTCTTGGCTTTGTTCTTATACTTACTCTAACGCAAGTTTATTTCATTAACAGGAAAGTACATTATTCATGAATAAACGAACTAATTTGGGGTCAGAGGTTGGGAAACATATTATTTTAATTATAGGCGCATTAGTTGTTATATTACCATTCTACTTGATGTTATCATTTTCATTCAAATCACCTGCAGAAATACAAAGTATTTCAGGCGGTTTTTTCGGTGCACAAGAGATGATGACAGATCGCAAATGTTTAAAGGCTGAGAGGTCTGAAGAAGAATGTACCATGCTCCCAATAGTATATAACTACACAGCAGCTTTCAAAGAAGCACCTTTATTACGATACCTTTTGAACGGTGTAATAGTAACTTTATCTATTTTTGCAATTCAGGTTATTATTGCTCTTCCTTGCGCATATGCCTTGGCAAAATTAGATTTTTGGGGCAGAGATGTTGTTTTTGGATTGGTAATTTTTTGTCTTCTAATTCCCGTACATGCGATAGCTCTTCCTTTATATCTGATGCTGGCTAAGTTTGGTTTAACAAATACCTTTGCCTCTCTTGTTATTCCGTGGACTATATCTGTATTCGGAATTTTTTTAATGCGTCAGTTTTTCAAGACTGTACCTGATGATTTAATTAATGCTGCTCGAATGGATGGCATGAGTGAGTTCTCAATAGTCTGGAAGGTTATGCTTCCAACTGCAATTCCTGCATTGCTTGCTTTTGCAATTTTTTCTGTGGTTGCTCACTGGAACGATTATTATTGGCCCAGGATTGTAATCACTGGCGATCAAGATCTTATGACACCTCCATTAGGACTTAGAATGTTTAAATCTGATATGGATGGTAATGAATATGGACCTATGATGGCCGCTGCAACTGTAATTGTTGCACCTTTAGTGGTTGCATTTTTATTGGCCCAACGCAGATTCATAGAAGGGATAACGCTTACGGGTATGAAATGACGGTGAGTTTGTTCTAAAAGATCGGTTTCTCTTAGAGCTTTTCATCGTTTTGGGACTGCAGAACTAGCGGAGCCTCATTCTGTAGTCCATTGTTAACGGGGCTTCATGAGAAGGAGTTGATTTATGCAAATCAAATTTCTATTTTCTGCAGTTTTCGCGGCTTTGGTTCTTTTTGTATCATCTGCTGCTTCTGCTATAACAATTGAGGTTGGGTATCCATATTCAGCATTGTTCGATGTTACAATTAAAGACAACATTGTACCAATGTTCGAAAAAGCTCACCCTGGGATTAAGGTCAAGCTTCGTGCGACCTATGATAACTATGAAGATGCAGCCAACACTATTCTACGAGAATCTGTGGCCGGCAAACTACCTGATGTTACTTTCCAGGGATTGAATAGACAGGCCATGTTCGTTGAAAAAGGGATCGCTAAGTCATTTGAACCTTTTATAGCCAGAGAAGCTGATTTTGCTAAGGATGGCTATCACAAGGCGATGTTGGACCTAGGCACATTTGATGGCCAAGTATATGGATTGCCTTTTTCAGTTTCTCTTCCTGTTGGTAACTACAACATGGATGCAATGAACAAAGCCGGTATAAAAAAATTACCTACCACTTGGGATGAAGTAGTTGATGCTTGCGATAAACTAAGGGCAGTTGGATATGACAACCCTCTTTTCTGGGGTTGGAATATTACTGGGAACTGGTTTTTCCAGGCACTTATGTGGAGTCAAGGAGAACCTATACTTAAAAATGGTAAGGTGAACTTTGATGGTCCTGCTGGCTTAAATGCTCTTAAAACCATGAAGAAATTGTTCCGAGGATGTAGAATGCAGAACCTTCAAGCTGGTGATGCTGCAAAGCCTTTTAATGCAGCCAAAGTAGCTATGTTCTTCTGGTCAACTTCAGCAGTGGGGGCGATTGAAAGAGCAAAAGGTGATTTTGTTTATAAAACATCCGAATATCCAGGAATGGGGAGACCTCCAATGGGATTACCTGCGGGTGGAAATTCAGTTATGATGGTTTCTACTGGCGATTCGAAAAGAGTTGATGCAGCGTGGAAGTTCGTAAAATTTTGTACATCAGGAAAAGGTGCTGCTGTTGTCGCAAAAACCACAGGATATATGCCTCCAAATAAAGCTGCTAATGAAATGCTGGGGGATTTTTACAAGGAAAATCCAAATAAACATACAGCAGTTCGACAAGCAGGTTTACTTAGAGATTGGATTGCTTATCCAGGCGATAACAGCTTGGCAATTACTCAAGTAATTTACGATGCTCTTGAATCTATTGTAACAGGAGATTCAGATGATATGGTAGCGCTTCAGCAGGAATTGGCTGAGGAGGTTGCATCTATGCTTCCTAATTGATGATAAATACTTATCATTTTGATTCTTAATATTAAATGGCCAGTCAGGGATTTTTACTTTGACTGGTCATTTATTTTTCTACAACAATTTAAAAATACATTCTAAGAAAGACCTCTGTTTCTTGAAATAAACTATTTTTTGCCCCGAACAATAACTTTAAATAACAAACTAATATAAAAAAATGAAAATAATAACGACTACAATAGGAGCATATCCTAAGCCATCATGTACTCCGATTGGAGATTGGTTCCCTGACGCTGAAGATCAAGAAGCAAAGGGAGCAGACAAGGGGCTCTTGCAACGGTGGAACATAAATGATTATGAAGAAAACATAGCAAAAGCTGGAGAAAATGCAGAAAAAGACTTTCTTAAAGCCATTCAAGAAGTAGTTGATGATCAGGTAAAGTCAGGAATTGATATTCCCACAGATGGAGAGGTGCGCAGGGAAAATTACATCTATTACCAGTGTCGCAGAATTACAGGTATAGATTTTCATACTGTGACACACAAGAGTGTTAGGTCTGGTGCGTTCCAAGCTGATTTGCCCACAATTACTGGTCCTGTATCTCTTAGTAAACCAGTGTTAGGTCATGACTATCGCACAGCCCAGAAATTCTGTTCAAATCCTGTGAAGATAACAATACCTGGCCCCATGACAATTACTGATTCCATTGCTGACGATTACTATAATAATGATAAGAAACTGGGAATAGATCTTGGGAATGCTTTAAATTCTGAAATTTTGAATTTAGTTGAGGCAGGTTGCAAAAATATTCAGGTTGATGAGCCAGTTTTTGCCCGAAAACCGGAAAAAGCGTTAGAGTACGGAATTGAAAATCTTGAAAGATGTTTTGCTGGTGTACCTAAAAATGTCACCAAAATGGCTCATATGTGCTGCGGTTACCCGAATGCTTTAGATTCAGAGAACTACCTTAAAGCATCACCTTCTGCCTATTTTAGTATTGCTGAAGCTCTTGATGAATCTGATCTGGACGCAATTTCAATTGAAGATGCACATCGCCCCAATGATCTGAAGCTACTTGAAATCTTTAAAAAGACATCAGTTATCCTGGGTTTAATTGATGTGGCAAAAAGCAAATTGGAAGAGGTTGATCAAATAACAGATAGAATTCAAGAGTGTCTAAACCACATTGACCCTCACCGATTAATTGCTGCTCCAGATTGTGGCCTCGGGTTATTGAACAGACAACTCGCTATTGACAAGATGAAAAATCTTTGCAAAGCAGCACATTCAATTTAATTCAACCTGTTGCTATTTCATGAAAATTTGTGGAACCATGTATGAAGTTTCATAATTCTTAATTTTGTAATCCTTTTCTCATATATTCAAGCATATAGACAAAATTTTTTAAAGAATCTTAACATTGCCATTAGAATATTAAATCAGGCAAATTGGGCTGTTTTAGTTTAATGTTCTTTTTGCCTACTTATGTAAATAGGTCTTACTTCCAGTAATTATTTACCCACCCAAATTATCTTTCTGAAAGAAAATATTAATACAATTTCATTGTGCTTTCATCAGCATTAATTAAATGTAAATTAAGTAAGACTTCAAATCGGTAAGGTCTAGGAAGTTTTAATTCAAACAAATATTTCTAAACTGCTGTTTTTGTTGATTGATCTGATTAGTCAAATAGAGGAGTGAGAGATGGAGCGAGAAACGGGGTTCGAACCCGCGACCTCAACCTTGGCAAGGTTGCGCTCTACCAGCTGAGCTATTCTCGCACTTAAGGGAAAGTAATCTAATTTTATTTATCAAATGACAGATAGTCAATCTTATTTTCTCACTGGTAAACCACACTATCTGACCGTGTTACAATGCATGATCTTTGCACAACAAATAAGCTTGACCCAAATTATTAAGCTTGAAATTTTTCCACAACTCGGTTAATAATCAACATTTTAATTTTCTGGAATTTAAGCATAAGTTTTTCTGACAGAGCAAAGTACTGATGAAAACTAAAGCCATGCATATCAGATCAATATTGACATTGCTTCTCCTTAGTTCATTTGTCATGCAGGTGGAAGCAGCCTCCCCTGATTTCCAACCAGCTCCGCTTCGGAATCAGGAGATGCTGCTTGAAGCAAGCAGAAGCGGCATCCAGGAAGTTAAACTGGTTGCCCGGTCAAAAACTCAGTCTCAGAAAATTAACACGCCTCTTAAAAGAACTCTTTTCAGAAATAAATTCTGGAAAGTTGAAGGTAAGACCTTTGACATACCTGTCCGTTACAATTCAAAAGTCAAAAGAATAATCCGGAGGCTAACAACAAAGAAACGCAAGCAGCTTATCAAGGGACTGCGACGCTCAGGAAAATATATGCCGATGATGGTAAAAATGCTGCGTGAGGCAGGAATGCCTTTGGACCTGGTATACATGGTACCTGCGGAAAGCAATTTCAATGTTCGTGCGCGTTCTAATAAAAGTGCAGTCGGATTATGGCAGTTCATTGCCTCAACTGGACGAATTTATGGTTTGAAAATTAACCGCTGGATTGATGAGCGGCGTGATCCTGTTTTGTCAACCAAAGCCGCGATCACATATCTTAAACATCTCTATGGGCTTTTCGGCGATTGGGAGCTGGCCATGGCCGCTTACAATACAGGCGAGGGTCGTGTAAAACGTGCGATTAAACTGGCAAAGAGGAAAGGACAAAAACAAAATTATTCATCCCTTCGGCTGCCACGTGAAACCAGGAATTACGTGCCAGCCATCATGGCATTATCCGTTATTTACAAAAATTATGAGCGTTACGGTTTAGGTCATGTGCAAAAAATGCGGCCGATGGATGAGACCAAGGGAAGCTTATCTGTGGCTTTTTCACTTGAAGAAGTGGCACGTCGCTCAAAAATGTCATTCCGCACATTGCGTGACATGAACCCTGCTCTGTATCTCGGTGTACCCCCGATGACGCAGAAGAGTTATTCTTTCTATATTCCTCAACTGCATCACAAGGCCTTGCTGGCTTCCATGGAGCAAAACCCGAAACCGTCAAAACAATGGGGACGGTCATATAATACTCTGCTTGGCAATTCATCAAGAGTAACAAGAATACTTGAAAAATATGGGGCTCCGGTTTATTTCCGTGTTAAGTACGGTGATAATTTGTGGGACCTGGCAAGGAAACACAAAACTTCCGTACGGCGTCTGGCAAGATGGAACAGACTGAACTCCAAATCTGTGCTGCGTGTAAATCAGCGCCTTAAAACTTTTGTGCCTACCTGGCGTGTTTTTCAGGAAGTTGCCAGCAATTATAGTTATTCAAGTCCGAAATTAATTGCTCAGAGAATTCGTGTTCCAAGAGGAGGAACACTTTCTGAAATTGCCAGGAAATACCGGACGAGTGTCCGTAAATTGATGCGGTGGAACAAGCTCAAAAGTCCAAACTCAGTGCGGGCAGGCCAAAAACTGGTTGTAGGTTATCGCAATGCCTCAAAAGTTAAGTCTTCCGGGAAAGCCGGGGTGATTCGTGTGCCTAAAAACACCACTCTTTCACATCTGGCGTTGCGCTATAAAACTTCCGTTAAAAACCTGATGCGCTGGAATGGATTGACCAGTTCAAGGCAGTTAAGAGCAGGGATGAGATTTTATGTAAAACCTCCATCTAAAGCAGTAAGAAATTCTGGAAAAACTGTGCTTGCAAAAAACATTTCGAGAAAAGTGATAAAAGGGAAACACAGGGTTATCCGTGTTCGAAATGGCGATACTCTCTGGGGAATTGCCAAAATGTACCGTACTACTGTGAAAAAACTGGTTGCGCTTAATGAGCTGAAGTCCTCTAGTCATCTGCGTCCTAACCAGAAACTTATTGTGCCTTACCGTTCATAAAAGGTATCCCTGACTATTCTCTTTGTCAGTTCCTGCATTTAATCAAAATCAAGTCTGAATATATTTCATCAGGAAATACATTCTGTTGATAATCATTTATGACAATGTTTACTGAAGAAAATAAAAATCTGCTCATAGAAGCGCTTTCATACATTAAGCGCTTCAATGGTAAAATAGTGGTAGTTAAATATGGAGGTGCCGCCATGATCGAGGAGCATCTCAAACAAAACTTTGCACAGGATATTGTCCTGCTTCAGTCCCTCGGGATGCTTCCAGTGATTGTCCATGGCGGCGGGCCGGAAGTTTCAAAAGCAATGGAACAATTAGGACAGGAAGTCTCGTTCATCGACGGGCTGAGAGTTACAAGCTCAGAAAATCTCAAAGTAGCAGAAATGGTGCTTTCCGGAACAATCAACAAAGAAATAATTGCGCACATTAACACTTTCGGAGGAAAAGCTGTTGGAGTCAGCGGTAAGGACGGTCATTTAATTGAGGCTGGAAAAAAGAACCATGAAGGCGGAATTGATCTGGGATTCGTTGGGGAAATAAAAAAAGTAAATCCGGAACTGCTGATGGTCTTGCTCAAGCAGGGTTTTCTTCCAGTTGTTTCACCGATCGGACTCGGCAAAGACGGTGTTACCTACAACATTAATGCTGATACAACCGCCTCCCGAATTGCAGTCTCTCTGGGTGCATACAAAATAATCTTCATGACAGATGTAGAAGGAGTTCTTGAAAAAGGTAAATTATGTGCTCAGCTTACATCAAGCGAAGTAGAAAAAATGATCGAGAACAAGGTTATTACCGGAGGAATGTCACCCAAAGTAGACGCTGGTCTCTACTGTGTTAAAAAAGGGGTTGAATCTGCTCAAATTATCAATGGTACTGAACCTCACTCCGTAATAGCTGAACTATTTACTGACCAGGGCATAGGTACCAAAATAGTCCTTTAAAGTCTCACCTGCGTAATTCGCTTTCTTCAATATTAATTCGTCCATATCCAGTTTAG
>LUMJ01000226.1_pt1 | contig 19656 bp, 15 predicted proteins | sample 729631 | NCBI WGS metagenome assembly LUMJ01 (sample SAMN03860266, study PRJNA289734) | marine metagenome | biome: seawater column; feature: ocean; material: water; isolation source: Red Sea water column Station 22 - depth 500m | place: Saudi Arabia: Red Sea | collected 2011-10-15 | depth 500 m
GGTTTGCCGTCGTTTTTCAATTTCAGCTTCATCGGGTTCTTCGCCTTCATTATAGATCGATTGTCCTTCGAAATCTATTATAGGACAAAGTCCTGTGGTGTTTTGTCCCGGATATAGTGAGTTTCCTGAAGGGTCACGGTTGGCGTCTATTACATATCGCGAAAAATTGGCCTGCACGACCGTTGCTTGCGTAAGCAATCCTTCGTAGAGCCGGTGAATATGCCAGTCAGTGTCGGCCAGCGTGCGACCACGATCATTTAGTCTGCTGGACAATTCCGGAGGGATGAATACACCTCCGTGAGGCTGTCCAAGTATTACAGGACCGCTTTTTTCTGAAACTTCAACAGGGTTCATCTGCTTGCTAAGTTTGGAAAATGAACATCACTGGCGGCTTGAATCAGAATACCATTTTGAATTAATTGTGCGGCTTTTTCAATGTCAGGCGAGAGGCTGCGGTCTTCCTCTAAGTGAGAAATACTTTTTCGCAGTCCTGTCAGCACTTTGTTTAAATTTGAGCTGGTCTTAAGCGGTTTTCTAAATTCCAGACCTTGCGCAGCGGACAGCAGTTCAATGCCCAGAATATTTCTGAGATTGTCTGTCATTTTCAGCAGCCTGCGTGCCGCATGTGTGGACATGGAAACATGATCTTCCTGATCAGCGCTGGTTGGCGTGGAGTCTGTTGAGCAGGGATTCGCGAGGTGTTTATTCTCTGACATCAGCGCCGCGGAAGCGATTTCTGCCACCATGAATCCGGAATTAACTCCGGCGTCCGGAGACAAAAACGGAGGCAAACCAAAATTCAGATTAGGATCAACCAGCAGGGCAATACGACGCTGTGAAATTGCTCCAATTTCGGCCAGTGCCAGCGCGGTCTGGTCTGCAGCAAAGGCGACTGGTTCGGCGTGAAAATTGCCTCCGGAAACAATCTCACCGTTTGACAACACAAGCGGGTTATCTGTCACAGCATTAGCTTCAATTTCAAGTGTATTTGCCGCCTGTCTCAACAAATCAATACATGCTCCGGTAACCTGGGGCTGGCAGCGGATACAATAAGGATCCTGCACTCGTGTATCTCCATCAAGGTGTGATCTGCGGATTTCAGAGTCGTCCATCAGTTTCTGCAGCGACCTGGCAGCATCGATCTGTCCTTGATGTCCGCGCAGCGCCTGTATTTCTGCATGAAATGGAACAGTTGAGGCCATTGCCGCGTCAGTGGTAAGCGCTCCTGTAATCAAGGCATTGATCACGCAGCGCCAGCCTTCAAATACTCCGGTCAATGCGAGGGCGGTAGAAACCTGTGTTCCATTGATCATGGCCAATCCTTCCTTTACGGCCAGAACCAGCGGTTTGCGTCCTATCTTCCGCAAGGCATCAGCGCCGGATAAGTTTTGTCCTTGGAAAACGGCTTCACCTTCTCCTATTAAAACTGCTGCCAAGTGGGCTAGCGGAGCAAGATCTCCAGAAGCACCGACCGAACCCTGCTCTGGAATAACAGGGATTACGTCGTGTTTCAGCAATGCGGAAATCTGTTCAATAATCTGCCAGCGTGCTCCGGAAGCACCTCTCCCCAGAGAAATGAGTTTGAGAGACATGATTAGCCTTACAACATTTTCTGGAAGAGGATCTCCTACGCCGCAGCAATGGGAGAGAATAAGGTTCCGCTGCAAAAGGGTGGTTTTTTCCGCGGGAATACGTGTACCGGCCAGTTTGCCAAATCCGGTGTTTATTCCGTATATGGGCGAGTCAGCTAGAGATGCTTCTTTTATCAGATCAGCCGACTTATCAACAGCACTTCTGGTTTCAGGACTAATGGCTGTGGCCGAACCTTCCCAATAAATATTGGAGAGTTCCCCGAGTGTAACTTTGCCAGGTGTGAGAATCATACTCATAAAATGTGTCCGAAGAAAAATTAAAAAAGTTTGAAATATAAAATATTCATTACTGAAAACTTAGAGCAATTGCTTAAAAAACCAACTTTGTTCTACAGGGATGACATCTATTCGCATTTTTCTTTTGCTTAGCTTTGAGTATAAATTCTTTCTACCAACGGGTTGTGCCCGATCCTATAGGCCAGTTCAGCCGGTTGATCAACATCCCATATAGCCAGTTCCGCTTTTTTGCCGATTTCAATTGTGCCGACTTCGTTTTGGATTCCCAGGGCCTGTGCCGCTGTACGAGTCACTCCGTGTAGCGCTTCTTCTGGAGCCAGACCAAAAAGTGTACAGCCCATGTTCATGCAGAGCAGAGGCGAAGTCAGCGGAGATGAACCAGGATTGCAGTCGGTGGCAATGGCTATCGGAACTCCGGCTTTACGAAGTTCATTAAGCGGCGGAAGTTTTGACTCGCGAAGAAAGTAAAATGCCCCCGGAAGCAATACTGCTACTGTTCCTGATTCGCCCATAGCTTGAACTCCGGCAGCATCAAGATATTCCAGATGATCTGCGGATAATGCTCCATAACTTGCGGCCAGCACGGCACCGCCGAGATTCGAAAGCTGTTCCGCATGCAGTTTCATTGGTAGTCCCAGAGCCGAAGCCTTGTCAAAAACCTTTGTAATCTGTTTAGGTGTAAAAGCGATTTTTTCGCAAAATCCATCAACCGCGTCAGCCAGTTTTTCGCTATGTACTGCAGGCAGGACATCTTCACAAATAAAATCAATGTACTTGTCTGCATTTCCGCTGAATTCCGGGGGAATTGCGTGTGCGCCAAGGAAAGTTGTTTTAACACGTACATTAAGCTCCTGGCCTAATTTACGTGCCACACGCAGCATTTTGATTTCTGTTTCCTTATCCAGGCCGTATCCGGATTTTATTTCCACTGTCCCTGCACCTTCAGCAACCAAAGCTTCCAGTCGTGGCAGTGACTGTTCCAGTAATTCCTGATCAGTTGTACTGCGTGTGTCCTTAACGGTGCTGAGGATTCCTCCGCCTTTTCGTGAGATTACCTCGTAACTTGCTCCATTAAGTCTCATCTCAAATTCACTAGCACGGCTGCCGCCGTAAACAAGATGAGTGTGACAGTCGATCAATGCCGGAGTGATCAATTTCCTATCTGCATTTTTTTCCGGAAGTCCGGCATACTCATTAGGAAGTTCTGATTGATCACCGACCCAGCTGATCAGTCCATCTGCTATGACAAGCGCTCCATTCTCTATCAAGCCATAAGGTTTGTTTGAAGTCATGGTTGCGATTTTTGCGCTGCGTATCAAGGTTGTAGAGGGCATAGACTGTTTCATTCAAGATTCAGGATCATGGTCATTTTCAGGAACGGCCATCTGGAAGAATTTTTCCCGTGCGCTGTCTGTCCCGATAATTGCAGCACGGTCATTAGCTTTAAGGCGAAAATCAGCATCCGGATTCGGTACCAGTTTATCATCACGAACCACACTTACAACTGAGGACTCTGTCTTTGTTCTGAGCTGAGTCTCACGAATTGTTTTTCCATCAAGGAAGCTTCCGGACTTGATAAGTACCCATTGAAGATCGTATTGAAGTTCTGCCATGCGAAGCTGCTCAAGTATTTTGTACTCTTCATTTTCACTGTAAAAAGAGGCAAACAAATCCTGCCGCAAAGATTCGGTGTAATGCTGAATTTTGGAGGCGGGAATATGCAGGTGTACAAGTGCCTTGCGCGCCATCTCAAGCCCGGCTTCAAATTCTGGAATGACCACTTCAGAAATATCCAGTTTCTTAAACTCTTCCAGAAACTCTACTCCCGGCGCACGTGCCACTACCTGAATTGATGAATTCATAATGCGTGCGCGATCCACTATTGCCTGTGCAATTACTATTTCCGGCGTGGTAATTATCAACAGTCTTGCAGAAGATGTATTTGCCGCCTTTAAAACCACTTCATGACTGGCGTCTCCATAAATAGCTGTTATTTCAAATTTTTTTGCTCTTTCAACACGAAGCTGATCAAGTTCTAAAATCAGCGAAGGCACAGTGAGACGTTTCAGTACCTGAGCAATTCGGATTCCCACACGACCGCCTCCAACAATTATCACATGATTCCGGATTTCTGATTTTGGAACAATTATGGAGTCCATAGACTCATGAGGGAACCAGTGTTTCTGAAGAGTATATAAACGTGTAGTATATCTGGAAACAATCGGTGTCAGAAACATTGTTATTACCGCTGTGGTCAACACCAGTGAATATACTTCATGGCTGATTGAATTTGTGGAAAGGCCAAGCTGCGCAAGCACAAATGAAAATTCCCCAACCTGAAAAAGCCCCAGACCCAAAGCAAGAGGCACCACATTTCCGTATTTGAAAATTTTTGCCAGAACAGCGAAAATAGTTCCCTTGCCGATACTGACAATCACAACAAGAATCAATACTTCCTGCCAGTGTGCCAGCACAAATGCCGGATTGAAAAGCATTCCAACTGAAGCAAAAAACAACAGTCCAAAAAGATCGCGTACCGGAATAATATCACTAAGCGCCTGATGTCCATAATCCGATTCGCTTAAAACCATTCCTGCCACAAATGCCCCGAAGGCAAAAGACAGCCCCACCAGATAAGTTACATATCCTACGCCCAGACCAATTGCGGTGATGGCAAGCATAAATAGTTCGCGTGAGCCTAATAACGCGATGTACTGCATGATTCGCGGCAGCAAGCGTGTTCCGAACAAAATCATTCCAGCCAGGAAAAGCACCGCTTTTATGATTGCTATTTCAAGTGAGAGCCAGCCGACTGACGGATCGTTCAGCATTGGCAGCAGTACCATGAAAGGGACAACCGCCAGATCCTGTACAATCAACATCCCCACCATGACTTTACTGGAGAGTGTCCCGAGCCATCCCTGGCTCATTAAAGTTTTAAGCAAAACCATCGTGCTGGACAACGAGACCAATGTGCCAAGCCAGATTGATGATTTAACATCCCAGCCCATCAGCTGCCCTATTCCGTAACCCATCGCGATAGTCAGCATAATTTGAATTGGTGTGCCGATCAGTGCAATCTTTTTGACAGGTTTGAGGTCTTTAATGGAAAACTCCAGTCCGAGCGCGAACAGCAAAAGCGCGACACCGATTTCCGCCAGCAGTTCGATCTCATGCACACTTGTCAGCGCCAGTCCGCCGGTAAATGGACTAAAGGCTATTCCGGTGAGAATGTATCCCAGCACCAGCGGCTGCCCAAGCTTCTGCATTACAACCCCGCTGAAGAACGCGGTTACTACCAGAAAGATAAGATCGGTGGCGATGCCCATGCTGTGAAATAAATTAAAAGGAAGTGAAAGGAGTTATTATGAGTTTAAATTTTTTATGCTCTGATTTATGCTCATACAGTATATATGACAATACAAAATCATGGAGAAAATGTGAATCTGTTTGCAGAACTTGCTCTTATTTCGGAAGCATGGGCAAAAAATGTCCGTGTTTCTGTAGATATGAAAGGAATAATTACCGCCGTTGAATCCGGAGTTGAGCCTAATCAGCATGACACTCTACTGCGAAACCGCATCCTGCTTCCGGCGATGGCCAACCTGCACAGTCATTCTTTTCAGCGTGCGATGGCCGGACTGACAGAAAAGCGTGTGGAGAAGCAGGACAGTTTCTGGAGCTGGCGAAAATTAATGTACAGTTTTCTGGAACGCCTTACTCCTGAACATGTAGAGGCAATAGCCGCAACGGTTTTTATGGAGATGCTGGAATGCGGGTATGCTTCTGTGGGAGAATTCCATTATCTTCATCATCAGCAGGGTGGCCAGCCTTTCGATAACATCGCCGAAACATCTTCCCGAATAATTGCCTCCGCGCTTCAAACCGGAATTGGATTAACTCATTTACCTGTTTTTTACATGCAGGGAGGATTAGACGGCAAAGAACTAGCGCAGGGGCAGCTGCGTTTTGGAAACAACACTGAGCAGTTTTTAAGGGTTCTGGAGCAAATAGAAAAACAAATGCATGATGCTTCAGAAGATTTTCTGCTAGGTATGGCACCGCATTCACTGCGTGCTGTATCTCCTGAAGCCTTAAAGGAAATTGTTAAGACAAGAAAATCTGGACCGGTACATATACATATCTCTGAACAGCTGAAGGAAGTTGAGGATGTTCAAAATTATTATGGTATGCGTCCGGTAAACTGGCTGCTTGAAAATGTTTCAGTAGATTCACAATGGTGCCTGGTTCATGCTACACACATGACTTCGGAAGAAACTGTAAATCTGGCTGAATCAGGAGCGGTAGCAGGACTCTGCCCTATCACCGAAGCAAATCTTGGAGACGGAATATTTTCAGGAACAGATTACATCTCTGCCGGAGGAAAATACGGTGTCGGTTCCGACTCAAATGTGCGAATTTCCCTGGCAGAAGAACTGAGAATGCTGGAGTACAGTCAGAGACTTGTACGGAAGGAACGAAATGTAATGACAGATATATCCGGATCAGTTGGAAAGTCACTCTACATCAGTTCCCTCAAAGGTGGAGCCCAGGCACTGTCACGGAATTCAGGCAGCATTGCTTCAGGACAGTGGGCAGATTTGCTTACACTGGATTCTGATGCTTTGGCTGTGTTTGGCTCTGCTGAAGATGAAATTCTGGATCGCTGGATTTTTTCCGGAGACGATTCACTGGTACGTGATGTATGGTCAGCGGGACGGAAAATGGTGATTGACGGTCGACACATTAAACACGAACAAATTGAACAGAAGTATCGCTCTTGTATCCAGGAACTATACTGACAAAACAAGTGAACTACTACACCCTGATGAGCCGTAGCTTTGTTTACAGGCAGTAAGCCTGTTAAAGCAGGAAAGGCACATAGGTAGAAGGACTGGGAATCTTCCAAACTATGCGCCTCAGTGCCTCAGTGCCTGTACCTGTACAATTGTCGAACTAAAGTCTTCGCCTGAAAGTGAGAGTTTTTCTCCCAATCCCCAAAAAGAAGAATAAGTTTAATTAGGGTCAGAGTAGTATTAAATCCAATCAAAAATATTTTTCAAGAGAGTCTGTTCAGTTTTGAAATAATGTTTTGTAATTCTGGTAACCTTCTATTTCCAGATCATTTTTTGATACAAAACGGAGCGCGGCGGAATTGATGCAGTAGCGCAATCCATCCGGTTTGGGGCCGTCATTAAACAGGTGTCCTAAATGAGAGTCCGCATATTTACTTCTAAGTTCAGTTCTTACCATGAACCAGCTTCTGTCTTCTTTCATGACAATGTTGTCCGTTTCAAGCGGTTTCGTGAAACTTGGCCAGCCGGTGCCGGAACGATATTTGTCAGTTGAGCTGAACAACGGTTCGCCTGAAACAATATCAACATAAATTCCTTCGCTTTTATTATTCCAGTATTTATTTTTGAAAGGCGGCTCTGTGCCGTCATTCTGAGTTACCTCAAACTGCAGGGGAGTCAGTATTATTTCAAGTTCAGTCCTGGGTGGTATTTTGTATTTGGAAGTTTGATTAATTTTTTTATATTTGAATTGATTTTCGCCCCACAGTTCTTCAAGTCGTTGATCACGTCCGCATCTGAAGCGGTAGTAATGATATTTAAGCGAATTTGTTTTGTAGTACTCCTGGTGGTAATCTTCCGCGGGAAAAAATTCTTCAGCCTTGATAATCGGAGTCGTGACGGGTTCGTCCAGTATTCCGGAATGGTCGAGCTTAGTTTTTGATGCAGTGGCCAGTCTTTTCTGTTCTTCATTGAGATAAAAAACAGCAGTTGAATATTCATGCCCGCGGTCGCAAAACTGTCCGTCTTTGTCGGTGGGATCAATATTTACCCAGAAAATATCAAGCAGCTGATTGTAATTAATTACGGATGGTTCATAAATAATCCGGACTGCTTCAATGTGTCCATATTTCCCATAGTTATTATAGTTTGGATTGCTGGATGTTCCGCCGGTATATCCGGAAATTACCTCCTTAACTCCGGGGATCTTTTCAAAATCAGATTCCATGCACCAGAAACAGCCACCGGCAAATACTGCTTCAGCATAATCATTTTCTGCATACGAGGCAGTTGGCAACCAGCAAAGCATCATAAAAAATGATGAAAAAACCAGGAATGATATTTTGATGTATCTCATTTCAGAATTGACTGCGTGAAATTGATGAAATGGCGAAAAGTCATCACAACTTGAAAAGTTTACAAAAGAACAAAGAATTATTGTAGTTCTGAAGCCAGCAGTTTTGTTAATTCAGCGGCAGGAATTTCTCGGCATCCATCAGCATTTTGTCCACACCAGAGCGGAGAAAAATCCCCTTTGCCCACAGCCTCCGCGTTTTTGCGCAGAATTGTAACTGCGTGAGAAGCCAGCGGAAACTCTGGTGCAAGCGCGTTGATTGGACCAATTTCCCTGATGAAACGGTTAATTATAGCGCGTGCCGGTCTGCCGGTGAAAATATTTGTAAGTACAGTTTCTCTGGAATCTTTAATTTTCAGCGCCTTCCTGTGAATCGAACTTGTTTTGGTTTCATCACACAGCAGGTAAGCTGTACCAATCTGTACTGCCGCGGCTCCGAGGGAAATTACTTTTTTAACCTCTTTTGCATTTGAAATGCCTCCGGCTGCAACTACAGGCAGTTTTACATGTTCTTTGATCTGGTTTAAAAGAGGATATGTTTTTACCTGATTTGATAAATAATCATTTGACAAAAATACTCCCCGATGCCCTCCTGCTTCAATTCCCTGGGCAATAATTGCGTCAACACCATTATCTTCCAGCCAAATTGCTTCTTGAAGATTTGTTGCGCTAGCCATAATTAATGTGCCACATTTTTTGACGCGCGAAACCAAACTTGCTGATGGCAGACCAAAATGAAAACTAACTATGGGGGGCTTAAACTCTGCTAATATTTCAGCTGCGTCTTCATTGAAAGGTTTTCGATCCGTACCTCTTGTGATGTTAGACGAATTCAGCTTAAATTCCTTACAATACGGCTCAAGGATATCATGCCATTTAAGTTCACGCTCTCTGTCATGTTCAGGTTGTTTATGGCAGAAAAAATTGAGGTTGAAGGGATTCGCGGTTTTTGATTTTATTGCTTTCAGTTCAGATCGTATGGTATCCGGTGTGAGCATGGCGCAAGGAAGGGAGCCTGCACCTCCGGCATTTGAAACAGCAATTGTTAAAGCACTGTCCTGAACTCCAGCCATGGGAGCCTGGATTATGGGAAACTTAGTGCCCAAAAAACTTTTTACCGCCATAATTTCAGGTGGTCAGTGTGATAGCCCGAATATTATAAAGGAGAGCAAAAATATCTGCAGATTGACGCAGATGACTACAGGAAATTCTGTAGAGTTATTTCGTCTTCCGGAGTGTTATCGTCCTCCATCAAACACACGGAATTTCCTTTTTTTTGATGATTGAGAACTCCCGTCACGGGAATAGCCAAGATATGCTCCTATGCCCCATCCGATGAAACCCAGTATTATGATATTGTTTACCGGCTCCCTGTTCAACATTTCCGGACTCCAGATACCGGCGATAACTCCCAGCAATGTGCCGGCTCTGACATAATTATCCTGAAACAAAGTCAATAACAGGATCATCAAATGTCGAATCATTTTATATTATCATAGTGTGTACAAGGTAGAAAGGGATCGGAATGAACGTACTTTTTTTGAATTTGACAAAAGTCTAAAATATATCCCGCAGGGTTTGGAATAATGACAAAAACAATCTTGAGGAAAAATATATTAATAATATTCCACCAATGAACAAATCTCCTTCGCCTTGGACAGGATGAAAAAACATTGTAAGATTTGATGGAGATACCAATTTTTCGTCAACAGGTCTCTTCATGCGAAAAACAATCATCACTAAAAGCGTAATAAAAATTAAGGCAATCCACTTACCCATTGTTTTGATTTAACAATTACAACTGATGAAGATTTTTTCTTTATTGATGGGGTTCCTAAAATAACATGCATTATATTATCCAAGATATTGCCAAGTGGCAACGCAAAATCAAATAGCTTATTTTAGTCACAAAGGATTCAGATAATGCGTGCGTGAATAGATCTCGCAAAGAAACATGCATCAAAAACTGCTGCAACATATCCTGAATAAATACCCGGTTGAGTATTGAGAAAATTTGAAGCACAATGTGGGTGCAATTGTTTACAGAGGTGATATGCAACTTCCATCAATGTTTGATCTGACTGACAAAGTCGCATTAGTTTCAGGCGCAAGCCGTGGGATTGGCGCCGCTGTAGCCCAAACCCTGGCTGAAGCTGGGGCACATGTGATTTTGACTGGTCGCAAAGCAGAAAAATTAATAGAAGTTGAAAACGTTATTAAAAAATCTGGTAATAAAGCATCCAGCATGGTTTGCCATAATGGAGATCTTACTCAGATTGATGCTCTCTTTGAAGAAATAAATAGGAGGCACAGCAGGCTGGATATCCTTTTGAATAACGCTGCTACAAATCCTTATTTCGGTCCTGCGATTGAGGCAGAAGAAAAGGCATGGGATAAGACTCTGGATGTAAACCTGAAGGGGCCGTTTTTCATGAGCCAGCATGCCGCAAAGCTTATGCAGGATTGTGGAGGAGGTTCAATTGTCAATGTTTCCTCAATCAACGGAAAAATTCCGATGCGATACCAGAGCATTTATTCCATTACCAAGGCAGGTCTGATTTCAATGACGCAGGCCTTTGCCAAGGAGCTTGGCGGAGACAATATACGCGTGAATGCTCTACTGCCTGGACTTACGGACACAAAATTTGCCTCAGCCATGACACAGAATGATGAATATATGAAAACTGTTCTTCCACAAATTCCTCTTGGACGAATCGCCCGGCCTGACGAAATGTCGGGAATGGTACTTTTCCTTGTTTCTGATGCAGCTTCATACGTTACCGGCAGCACCTTCACTGTTGATGGCGGTATATTGGCCTGAAATAAATGTGCTGTTATTCCGGAATTTACATAAATGTCATTACCGTAATAGGTGGTCATCGAGTATGGACGGGAATGTCGTATACTCCTTTTACAATTACAATATCATTCCCACCAAATCGGAAACAAAAGTGTGCAAACTTGATAAATGAAAATATTGGTGTACCTATGTGATAGGGGGCAGGAAGGCAACAGCCTCCCTGCCCCCTATCATTTATTTCATTTAAAAGAGTTTACTGGATTCCTGCTGTCGCGGGAATGACATATTTTTCATTTAGAAGAGTTCACTGGATTCCTGCTTTCTAGGGAATGGCAATTTCTTGAACATCTCAAGAATGTATTACTTCTCCAAGATCGAGCTGAGGAAATGCCACACAAAAACGACATTTTTTTATCAGGATAATATAATTAACAATTTAAAATGGACAAAATCCTAAAATTAAAACGAAAGGATCAAGATGAGTGCAGAGTATCGTATTGAAAAAGATTCAATGGGTGAAGTCAAAGTTCCCGCGGACGCTCTTTACGGAGCACAAACGCAGCGTGCGGTTGACAATTTCCCGGTAAGCGGCATCTGCATCAGCAGTCCCTTAATTCACTCGCTTGGCGTGATCAAGCAGGCTGCGGCAAAAGTGAACGCGGAACTGGGAAATATTCCTCAGGATGTTGCACACGCGATTCAGCTGGCAGCACAGGAAGTAATTGACGGAAAGCTGGATGAACACTTCCCGATTGATATATATCAGACCGGTTCAGGCACCTCCAGCAATATGAACGCCAACGAGGTGATCGCACACCGTGCAATGCAACTTGTACCTGAATTAAAGGTCAAAGTTCATCCAAATGATCACATCAATTTTGGTCAAAGTTCAAATGATACTTTCCCGACTGCCATCAGGATTGCCGGATACATTGAGACAAAAAATGAATTGATTCCCACACTAAAATATTTACGCGAAACATTTTTGAAAAAAGGTGAGGAGTATGCTCATGTTGTCAAGACAGGCAGGACTCATCTGATGGATGCCATGCCGGTAACATTTGAGCAGGAATTTGGAGGTTACGCGCGTCAGCTTGAACTGGGTATTCAACGGCTGGAATCTGCACTTGTGCGTATGGCAGAGCTTCCTATGGGCGGCACCGCGGTAGGTACCGGCATAAATACACATCCTGAATTTCCGGAAAAATTCGCAGATCAGGTTTCCAGTCTTACCGGCGAATCATTTCATGAAGCAGAAAATCATTTTGAAGCACAGGCCACGGTGGACGCGCCGGTTGAACTTGGCACTCAGCTGAAAACCCTTGCAGTCAGTCTGCTGAAAATTGTCAACGATTTACGCTGGATGAATTCCGGACCAAACGGAGGACTTGGCGAAATTCAGCTCGCGGCGCTGCAGCCGGGCTCATCGATAATGCCCGGAAAGGTAAATCCTGTGATCGAAGAATCAATGGCCATGGTTTGTGCACAGGTCATCGGCTATGATGCGTCAATCAGTGTGGGCGGATTGTCCGGAAATTTTGAATTGAACGTTATGCTGCCAATGGTCGCGCACAGCCTGCTGGAATCTATCCGGCTGCTGGCAAATGCATCCCGTAATCTTGCTGACCGTTCCGTTTCAAGGATTGTGGTGCGAGAAGATCATATCAACTCACTGATCGGCAAAAATCCAATCCTTGTTACAACACTTAATCCCCTGATCGGATATGACCTTGCTGCCAAAATTGCAAAAAAGGCCTTTGCTGAAAACCGGCCGCTCAAGGATGTTGCCCTTGAAATGTGTGATTTGTCAGAGGAAGAGCTGGACAAAGCGCTTGATCCGTCAAAGATGACCAAGGGCGGATTTGTTGAATAACAAACGAGATTGTTATTTTGCTTTTTACTTTCACATCAAAAAAACTGTCTTGTAAAAACTCTGAAATCAAGTGTCATTTAGGATTCTTGAATTGTTACTGGACAATCAATAATGATCCCAGAAAAACCACTAGCTGACCTGCCAACCCATCAGGTGGAAAATATGCCGCCTCACATGGGTGACCAGGATCTGTGGCAAAGCGATCAGGTTCTTCGTAAAGCGGTGGTTCGCGAGGGTGCCCGTTCATCGGTTCCATTACTCAGTGCATTTGGCAAAACTGTCGGAGCCGAAAATGTGTTTGAACTGGCAGATCAGGCAAATCGTTTTCCCCCTCAGCTGAAGGCATTTGACCGCTATGGAATGCGCCTCAACCAGGTGACATTTCACCCCGCCTATCATGATTTGATGGAACTTGCTGTTCAGAACGAGCTGGCCAGTTTTGCATGGAATCATGAGGGACCAGGCGCCCATGTGACTAATATGGCGCTGGTTTACATGATGTGCCAGACTGAAGGCGGTGTCCTTTGCCCGATGGCAATGACATATTCCTCCATACCTCCTCTGCGTAGCACTCCAGCTATTTCAGATGAATGGATTCCGCGTCTGCTTTCCAAACAGTATGACCCCCGTGATATTCCTGTAACCAAAAAAGCCGGGGCCACAATGGGCATGTTCATGACAGAAAAGCAGGGCGGTTCGGATGTGCGATCTAATTCAACCCATGCGGTTGCCGAAGGATCCGGAAGGGGAATCGGCACGGATTATCTCCTGACCGGACACAAGTATTTCTGTTCCGCTCCAATGTGCGATGCTTTCCTGACACTGGCATATACTGAAGAAGGACTCTCATGTTTCATGGTGCCCCGCTGGAATCCGCAAGGTGAGCGAAATTCCCTTTACATCCAGCAGCTGAAAGACAAACTGGGGAATCGCTCCAATGCTTCCGCAGAGATTGAGCTGCAGGACACATGGGGGGTGATGGTCGGCGATGAAGGACATGGTATAAGAACAATTATCGAAATGGTACAGGGTACCCGGATCTATTGCTGCACCAGTTCAGCGGCAATGATGAGACAGGCATTTGTCCAGGCTTTGCACTATGCCGCCCACCGCAAGGCTTTTGGAAAATATTTGATCGATCAGCCGCTGATGCGCAATGTACTTGCCGACCTGGCATTGGAGGCAGAATCTGCAATGGTTCTGTCTATGCGTGTTGCCAGAGCACTTGACCATTCATCACAGGATGAAAGCGAAGCCTCGCTGGCCCGCATCGGCACCGCGATAGCTAAATACTGGAACTGCAAACGTGCCCCTGCACATATTTTTGAGGCCATGGAATGTCATGGCGGATCAGGCTACATTGAGGAATCTATTCTGCCCAGGCTTTACCGTGAAGCGCCGGTAAACAGTATCTGGGAAGGTTCCGGAAATGTTGTCTGCCTTGATGTACTCCGTGCAATGCAGCGGGAAGAAGGGGCTGTACCAGCGATTCTGGCAGAAATGGAGCAGGCAATAGGCGCTCATCCACTGCTGGACAGTTCTATTGACGCGTTAAAAGAATTAGTTATTTTAACAGAGGACAGTGAGTTCCATGCACGAAATATAACCGAAAAACTGGCGCTAACGCTTCAGGGATCACTGTTGGCACGGCACGCACCTTCCTTTATCACAGACGCTTTTTGCACCTCACGATTGGCTCCGGAATACCGCGGCGCTTTTGGCACTTTACCCTCCTCAGCTGATATTGGTTCAATTCTAAAGAGAACCTCTCCAATGTGACCAAAGGCGGTTTTGTGGAATGACACGGTCGTAAAGTCAGTTATCCTTCTGCAAGGGGCAGAGTGACGCGAAACAGTGCGCCTTTTCCGGTATTTGCAGATTTACATTCTATTATACCGCTATGCGCGTTGATTATTTTTTGGGAGACGGAAAGCCCAAGTCCTGTTCCCTGTCCGGAAGATTTAGTAGTGAAAAACGGATTAAAAATCCTTTGCCGGATTTCAGGAGCAATGCCTGAGCCGTTATCTTCAATTTCCAGGAAAATCTTATCTGTTCTTCTTTTGAGGCGGAATTCGATTTTTTTTGCTTCAGTGCCACTCAGCGCGTCACGGGCGTTTATTGCCAGGTTGAATACCACCTGCTGCAACTGCACAGGATAACCGTAAACTAACTGAAGCTTCCCGCCAAGCTTGATCAGGATTTCAATTCCAAGCTGTTCAAGCTGGTTTTTCAGCATCAGTATCACCTGCAGAAATACAGTGCGAACATCAAATATTTCTCGTTGTTGATTTTCTGTGTCTCGGCTGAAACTCAGCATCTGACTGATTATAGAATTGGTCCTTGTCACTTCATCATCAATCAGCTGCAAACTTTTTTCTGCTGCATTAATTTCGCCCTTTTTCAAGGCCTGCCTGATGTTGTCCACCGACAGCCGCATAGTAGACAGCGGAGTATTGATTTCGTGAGCAACTCCCGCGCTCATCTCGCCAATTGCAGCCATCTTTGAGGCCTGTACCAGCTGAGCCTGAGTAATGCGCCATTCTGTAATATCAACATAGGATGCTATTATTGCCTCCTCTCCCAGATAGTTTAAAGTTGACGCAGAGAACAGTATCCAGATGTGTTCACCATTTGGCCTCAACATTTCCAGTTCCTGGTTTATCAGCCTGCCATGCTTCTTAATGTCGCTGACCAGTTTTTTTCGTTCCTCTGGTCGGACATATAATTTTTCAGCCCGTTCACCAAGCAATTCACCATCCTGTACTTTGAAGGCATCATACATCCTTTGATTTGCGTAGAGAATCACTCCGTCTTCAATGCGGCTGATCACCACAGGGTTAGTCATGGCTTCTGCAATTGATCTGAAACGGGCTTCACTCTGCTTTAATTCATGCTCAGCACGTTTACGTTCAGAAATATTGCGGATAATCATCAGCATTTCATCAGCACCGCTTGAGACCATCCTGCGGTCAAAATACTGTTCTTTCCCGTTTATTTCCAAACTGTATTCTGCAAATTGCATTTGTCCGTTTTTTTTCAAAGCATCCCGGGATTCCTCCCACATGCTCACTGAATATTCCGGATGCGTCTGCTGAATTTTATTTCCCAGCAGCTTATCTTTTGGGAGCATTAAATAATTTTCATCAGGAGTATGTATATCAAGAAACTCACCATCCATTGACATCCTGAACAGAATATCAGGAATATTTTCTACCAGAAGCCTGTAACGTTTCTCGCTCAGTTCCCTCAGCACTTGCTGCTGATGTTCTAATGAAATGTTGCGTACCAGGGCAATTACTTCATCAGAACCACTTGGCACAATACGGCCCTCAAAATAGCGAAGTTCATCATCAAATTTCAAAGTGTATTCAATTTTTTGAAGATTCCTGCTTTTCAACGCCAGTTGAACTGCTTCACGGAATTTTGGCAGAGCATCATAATGGTCAGCTAACTGGTCTTCAAGGCTGCTTCCGATCATTTCATTCCTGGGAGCTAACAAATCGTCCTTTTTAGAAGACCGCAGGTCCAAATGTATTTCATCCTTGGAAATGCGAAATATCATATCCGGAATGGCCTCCAGCATGGCTTCGGACTCCCGGAAAAGTTTTTCATACTTCTGCTGTGATTCCTGTTCCTGCCTTACAAAATCTGTTATGTCCCGGATGACTACAAAGGCTCCGAAAATCTTTCCTTTTGCATTGCGTAATGTATGACCTGTAGTTTCAGTATAGAATCCTTCCGGTCGGGCGGCGTTCCTGATAAACCTTCGTTTTGAAGGAGTCTTTTCACCACGCAGCGCGCGTGTCGAAATAAAGTCATCGGTTGTAAGTGGTCTGTTCTGGTCTGTTTCGCTTAGTTCAATGGCTTCAAACAAATCCTGAAGGTTCAATCCCACAAGCCTCATCCCAAAGGTCTTATCGACAGCCTTGTTGCTGGCGGTTATGTACCCGTCAGGATTAACTACTATCAGTCCGTCATTAGTACTTTCCCAAAGGGTGTTCCAAAGCAAATCTGTGGAAAAACCTATTTCTTGATTAGTCATCTTTTCCTCATTTTGATAGTGAGCTAAAAAATTTTTCTCACCTCCGCAACAGTAATGAACAGCTTATCAGGGGTATCCAAAAAAGGGGTAAAACCGAACTTTTCATAAAATGATGCCACCCCTTCTTTTGCGTCAAAAATTATGAATGGGAACGCAACTGTTTCACTGGCAGACAACAGTTTTGTTAGAGCGTCAATCAGCAGCCATTCTCCAAAACCTTGTTTAGTGTAACGCCTGTCAACGGCAAGACGCGCGATCAAGCCTGCAGTGTTGGCATTTTGATGTTTTTTTTGTAAACCGAGCGGTAAAGCATTAAGATCGATAAGTGTCATAGTCAGAGTGTAATAACCAATGATAAACTGGGGATGTTGTTCATCTTCCAACACAAAAGTTCTGGTGTTATCCTTTTTTATTTGCTGACTAGCCATCATCTGCAAATAATTATTTAACGCTTTTACACCGCAATCAAAACGCTTTCGGTCGTGTCTTGATTTATCCAGCAGCACTGATTTCATGCCTGGGATTTTTCAGCATAGCGTTGGGCGGCATTTTTCAAGCGGTCAAGCTTTTTTGTTGGTTGATCCAAAGCTTGAATCAGGAGCATGGCATCACGTTGACTGAGCTTTAATGACAGGTCTTCATCAACAATTTTTTTTGCTTTCTCAACGGCAGCATTCAAGACAAATGAATTCAGGCTGGAAATTCCTGAAAGCGCGGCGGCTTTTGCTAACAACTCCTGCGTTTTAGCGTCAACTCTGGCCGTAATACGTGGGGTCAATGTGGACATTTTCGTTCTCCATAAAAGTGACAATTTGGCACATATATTTCAGTATCACATTTAATCATTTCTCTGTCAACATCAATAGTTATTAGGTTAAAAACATGCTATGAGCACTTTATGTATATTTTTCAGACAGTCTTTTCCTATATCATTACAATAGTCGATTTTACTTTCCCACAGGGTGTTCCAAAGAAAATCTGTGGAAAAGCCTATCTCATTTTTATCCATCTTTTCCTGATTTTGATTTGTAACAACAGTTTTTTGAAAAAAAATCAAAATAATATTTTCCATTTTTTTCCATATTATTACTAATTTTTACCAGAATTGGCAAAAACGGAAGATAATATCTTATAAAATGATCAATATAATCAGTTAATTAAAAAATATGAAAAAAACCAATCCAAATGCATTGCAAGAAAAATTGTACGTAACTAACTGATATATTATATAAATATCTTATTTCAGGGGGGGTGATGTTTTTTGCCAGAAAAAAAGTTGTACATCTGAAAAAAAGTGTTACGTTTAGCATTAATTCAAAGCGGCTGTATCATCTTCACTGGTCAGCATGAACCATGAGGTTCAGAGTTATCTGGCTCCAAAGGAAGCCTGGAAATTTTTACAGAAAAGTCCAGATGAGTTTGATGCTGTTCTGCTGGACCTGATTATGCCAGGAATGAGCGGACTCGCCTTGTTGCGCAAGATCAGGGAAGCAGGCATCTCATTGCCGATTGTACTTGTTTCCGGATATGCTGACCTGGAATCTTCGGCGGAAGCAGTTCACTGGGGAATTTCCGGACTTCTGATCAAGCCATTTGTACCAGGGCAAATGATGCGTACATTGGCAAAAGTAGAAAAAGATTTAGGCATGCCCCAGGTTGCCCCTTTGGAAAAACATGTGGGGCATCCTGATGAAAATGTTGAAGACTGGCAGGAAGGACTGCAGGGTCAGATTACGCAGGTGATGAATGAGTCGATTAACTGCTGGAATGCCTACTGTGGAGGAAACAGGGCAAACCTGGCAGAACGTTCAGGGCTGTGGAAAGCAAACCTGGATGGCACCAGCCTGCGCACACGGACTATGGACCGTTACATGCAGCCCCAAACTCTGCCGAAACACCCAAATATAAAAAAAGTTCTGGCCACGGCCTACTTTGTTCTGGACAACTGTACGCCCTCTTCAAGGCGCTTCAAACTGGAAACAAAAACACGCATGCTTGAATTCACCCTTGACGCGCTGGGCTTATGGAGTCCGCAGAAGAAGCGCGATACATTTCGTTTTTGAATGGCTTCTTTTCTTAATGGATGCGCTTCGTGCAAGGGTTAAAGAATTAGGTTTTTTGACTGACCAGAGTTTTTCTCCTTCAGTAGTGACATTGAGTCAAAGAGCTTTTGTGGAATTAATTGTAAGGATGATTCCGGATAAATCCCATAAGGATGCAAAAAAAGCCCTGAAAGACGCTGGAGCAAAATGTCTTCCTGACATGACTTTAAATGACGTGCTGTGCGGTATTATAGGACAAGTTGGTGCACATGTTGCCGGAAAACCTGGAAAAGTGATTTCCACAAACTTTTACAGCGGTTTGAGTGATTTTGTGGCGGAAAATTTTGAAGGCGCAACTGCCTGGTTTAAAGAGTGTTTTGAGAACGATCAGAGTTAATAGCATTAAATGAAGAAGATGAGCATATAATTACTCTGGAAATATGACTAACACTGAAACAAGAAAATCATTCTTTTGGAATTTATTTTTATTTTTCATCAAGTACAGATGAAGGTTTATTCATTCTTTGACTCACTACTGTTGAAGGGAAAAGATGAAACCAGTTTTACACATTTTTCTTGTATTCTTATTTAGCCTCACCATTATCTCATGTGGTAGTAGTGATAGTGGTGGTGGAGGTTCAGGAAGTGATTCTTCCTCAACCGAATCGGATACCGAATCTACTGATACTGAAACTACAGACACTGAAACAACTACAACCTCTCTTGCTTCCTCTGTGATCAGTGAGCTGACTGCCAACCTCTCTTCCACCAGCAGCCCAAGACAAACCAGGGTCTCATCTCGAATCACCAGCAAAACTCTCTCTAATTCCCTTACAAGTGCCCAGATCACATCTGTAGTGGAT
>LUMJ01000216.1_pt1 | contig 19589 bp, 19 predicted proteins | sample 729631 | NCBI WGS metagenome assembly LUMJ01 (sample SAMN03860266, study PRJNA289734) | marine metagenome | biome: seawater column; feature: ocean; material: water; isolation source: Red Sea water column Station 22 - depth 500m | place: Saudi Arabia: Red Sea | collected 2011-10-15 | depth 500 m
CTTGACTCATACAGGAAGCATGGAGATGATTGGAATGCCTATGAAGACAAGTTTTTTGATCTCATGGAAAAACGCTCTGTTGAAAAATCAGTTCAACCTGAGATTCTAGATGGGGGCTGCTTATTGTGTAGTGAACATAGGCCAAATCACTGCCATCGTCGACTCGTTGCTGAATATCTAAATGACAAATGGGGTGGTAATATCTCAGTTATGCACCTCTACTAAATAAATTATTAGAATTTTGCCTTATGTTAAATCAAAAGGCACAAGATTCTTAAAAACTATCATTCCAAGCAGAAAAGCAACCAGGGAGTAATTGTCATGAAGAAAAAAATTAAACTGGATAAAGAAGAACAGCAGATTCTTGAGGATTTTGAGAATGGTAACTTAAACAGAATTTCCAATCTAAAAAAAGAAAAACAGGAACTTGAGAATGCGGCACGTCAAACCCTATTGAAAGATAAGCGTATCAATATCAGAATTTCATCTCGTGATCTTGTGCGTATTCAGGTGCGTGCTGCAAAAGAAGGAATTCCATATCAGACATTTATTCCCGGAACACTCCACAAACTGGTGACAGGCCGATTGAAAGAAGTGGGATGACTACTGGTTCAGATATTTATTCAATGAGAGACGAGGGAAGAAAAAAACTTCTATTGATGCTGTTCTAAAACTCAGGAAGAATGTGCAATAAAAAACAATGATAATCTACCTATCTTACTCAATCCTGGTCCGTTGAAAGAGCCTTACTTGGTTCATTTATTTTTGCTGGTATGAAATAACGCAAGTTGTCAAAGTGGACTTCAAATACTTTCTTGCTGCTTGATTTACCAATGGTATCAACAATCAGTCCTACTCGGAATATCCGAAATGAAGGGTTGACTGGAATGGTCTCCAGCTGTTGATCATTAGCCCACAAAATCTCTCAGGGCATATTGTCCATTTCCGTTAATCAGGAAGCTCATACCAACTTGCTGACCTCCAAAATAAAGTCCGTATCCCGAAATTTCATCTCCCATGATTTTTGAAGTTTCCATTGTAATGTCGCATTCACTGCAGAATCGCACCGGAATGGAGTCTCTGTAAGTCCCGGATCCAAAAGTCTCTTTTAATTTAACTACATATTTTCCTGAATGAATTCCCGTGAAGCCGAAAGTATTTTCTACTACTAACCAGTCTGCAGAAGAATTACTGAACTGTTCATTCAATGGTGAAAACTCATATCCAATAGAAGGGGTATTAACAGGTTTCTCTTTCTTTTCATCGGCTGAACTGAAATACAAGTAAATCGCAAACACTATTGTCAGTATGGAAATGATAATAGAGATAAACTTGATCTTTTTGGAGAGCTGGCTTTCCTTATGTATTTCATAAGCATCACTTTTTGATGCAGTTCTTGTAATTTTTCCAAAATTTGAACCGACAATAATAAAAACAATACCAGTAAAGACAATTCCAAAAATCCAGTGATACCATGTCATGGGCAACAAATCCAAATTGAAAAAACCATCTGCCCAAAAAACCAGGAACAATATAATAATTGGCCACATCAACCATTTCAGCCAGGGAGGATAAGTCCATGAGAGATATCGTTTTTCTGTAGTGTGTTCCGTCTCTTGTTCTGGATCCAGTCCAATTGCAGATGTCATCTCCTCCTTAAGTTCAACTGCCCGTTCTCCTAAAGTTGTTTTCATCAGTTTGATCGGTTTCCGGGATCTAAGAACCAGATAAAGCTGGTACCATGTACTGTGTCCTCCTTCCGCTGAACCGGAAGTGCGCCTGCGGATATAAAAATCTTCAATCTCATCAAAACGGGCAATCATCTTGTTATTGCGTAAATAAGATTTGTTACGATTATCAAAATGGTGTTCGACTGGTTGAAAAAGTTGCAAAATTCCAGAGAATATCAGTGCCAAACCTAAAATCAAAATTAATGACATAAAAGCTACTGGTACAAGCCAGGACAATCCCTCCAAAAACCTCAGTGAAGTGAGAGGGTTCATGTATGCTAACCAAGCTCCAATACCCAGGATACCTAAACCGGCCAGGGTTTTTAAGGTAGGTTCAAAACGTGTCTGTCGGATCACCAGCAGTCCGGGCCGAGGACGCAGCACTTCATTAAATTTGGCCATTTGTGGAGCTCGTTAAATTGAAGTCTCGAGATCAGTCTGTGAATATTAATGCTTTAAAAAAACTTAAGAAATCAAAATATAGCTTATGCCTAACTCTTATTCACATTTTTTATATTTTTCAAAAAAGGCTCAACCAAGTCCATAGGTAGTGGAAAGACGATTGTATTTGTTTTATCTGAGGTGATCTCGGTTAAGGTCTGCAGATATCGCAATTGCAACGACTCTGACTGTTTAGCAAGTGTCTGTGCTGATTCAAGCAGTTTGGAAGATGCCTGGAGTTCACCTTCCGCGTGGATTACCTTAGCTCGACGTTCACGCTCTGCTTCTGCCTGACGGGCAATGGCGCGTACCATACTTTCATCAAGGTCAACCTGTTTCATCTCGACGTTGGTGACCTTGATGCCCCAACCGTCAGTTTGCTGATCAAGTATGTCCTGGATATTGGTACTGAGTTTCTCACGTTCCGCCAGCATTTCATCCAGTTCGTGCTGTCCCAGAACAGAGCGCAGTGTAGTTTGAGCAAGCTGGCTGGTGGCTTCAAAATAATTTTCCACTTGAATTATCGCTTTTTCAGGATCAATAACCCGCATGTAAACTACGGCGTTGACCTTGACGGATACATTGTCACGCGAAATCACATCCTGCGTGGGCACGTCCAGTACCATGGTTCTCAGATCCACCCGTGTCATTTCCTGCAATATTGGAATAATTATAATCAGTCCGGGCCCTTTAACGGACCAGAAACGTCCGAGCATGAAAACTACCCCGCGCTCATATTCACGCAGGATTTTGAGCATACTGACCAGCAAAACGATCAGTAGCACTAAAGGTATAATAAAAGTAACTGCATCTAAAATCATTTTTCCTCCGTAGTTTTTAATGGGGTTACAAGAAGCACCAAACCATCGGTGCCGGTTATTTTCAAATCCTGCTCTGCTTCCACAGCAACAGGAGAACGCGCCTGCCAGATTTCGCCCCTGGTTTTTACTTTACCTTCGATTTCAAAGGCTTCCAGGGCGACTGCCTTAGTACCAATCATGGTATTGTTTCCTGTCACCACCGGTCGTTTTCGAGCCTGTATGACTGCTCCAAGCACAAAAGCAAAAAAAGCCAGGTTCAGTAAACCCATAGTTCCAACCAGAACAGGAGAGATTCCGTATCCGGGCGCAGTGGTGTCCATCAAGAAAATTGAACCGATTATGAAAGCCAATCCTCCTCCCAGTCCCAGCACACCAAAACTGGGCGCGAATGCTTCAGCAATCATCAGAGCAAGTCCAAACAACATCAAGGCAAATCCGGCGTAACTGATAGGAAGTACCTGGAAAGCGTAAAGGGAAAGCAAAAGTGAAACAGCCCCCACGATTCCAGGAAGCAGAGTTCCAGGAGTGGCAAACTCAAAGATCAGTCCGTAAATGCCTATCAGCATTAAAATATAGGCAACATTCGGGTTTGTGATGAATGAAAGCAGCTTAGTGTGCCAGTCAGGTTCTATGCGCTGAATTGTTATTCCGGAAGTGTGCAGAATCTGAGTTTCATGGATAAGCTTAATTTCACGTCCGTCAAGTTGAGCAAGCAAATCCGGAACATGTGTTGCTACCAGATCAATCACATTTTGCTTTAGAGCTTCTTCCGAAGAGAGGCTTTCTGCTTTACGGACAGCCTGAACTGCCCACTCCACATTTCTACCGCGTAATTGAGCCAAACTGCGAATATAGGCTTCAGCATCATTGATTATTTTTCGCTGCATGTCGGAGCTTCCGGACATAGTCAGATTGTCTCCGGAGGCTTCAGGAGATCCCGGCAAAGGCGTGCCGCCCAGTTGCACAGGAGTTGCTGCTCCAAGGTTGGTACCCGGAGCCATGGCGGCTATGTGACTGGCGTAAAGAATGTATGTTCCGGCGCTTGCTGCTCGTGCTCCGCTTGGCGCTACGAAAGTTGCAACGGGAACAGTTGAGGTCATTAAATGCTGGATTATTTCACGCATGGAAGCGTCAAGACCACCTGGTGTGTCGAGCTGAAGTATAAGCAATGGTGCCTTCTTACTGGAGGCAAGTTTGAGAGCTCTTTCAATATAGCTGACGGTTGGCGGTCCAATCGGCCCCTTCACTTCAAGCAGAATTGCGGTTGAAGAACCAGTGGATGCCGGTGCTTTAAAAAAACAAAACACCAATATACTTAACAAGGCAAGTAATCGCTTAAACATGAAAAGTTCCGTGAAAACCGAGAATTTATTTCAGCATTCAGTACTGAAAACGGCACAGAAGTATACAGAGCTTGCTGGATCTCTTTTACCTCTTGGGTCAGACAGGTTAACAGCCGGGGCCTGACTTTGCCTGAATCAGGTTTTAAATAAATAATCTTCCAGCTGATGCAAAGTAAATTCCTGCTCACGCAGTTTCCAGGCCAGAATATCTCCTGTGGATATTACACCGTATAGTTTCTCGTTATGAACAACCGGAAGGTGCCGAATACGGTTTTGTGACATTATATTTGCCGCGTCACTGATAGTTGTTTCCGGAGGCACCGTGGCTATTGATGTGGTCATTGCCACAGAAACCTGAACTGTTTCCGGATCAAGTCCATCAGCCACTACACGGCTCATAAGGTCGCGTTCGGTAAAAATACCGGCAATGCTTTCATCATCAAGCACCATCACAGCACCAACTTTATTGTCACGCATTTTTCTGGCTGCCACAGAAACTGTACAATCGACTTCAACTTGAATTACTCTATTCTCCTTTTGATCAAGGATGTCTTTCAGTTTCCCCGACAGAACATCAGCTGCAGAATCTACACGAGACGCAGAAATTTCAGCAGTTTGCATATCTCCTCCTTTCGCATGTTGAAAACAGTTAAGAAAAACTGTCAAAAAAATTATTGGCAATTTCCCTCAAACTATTCTGACTTTGTTTCCAAATTAAGTATCTAATACTATTTGTTAGAATAGTCAATACTTTTTTTATTATTTGCATAACATTTCGTGTCTTGATTTGACAACATTATACCTTTATGCTTGGAATTATGATGAATGCTGCTAATCGCAGTTAATCAGCAAAATAAGTCTCACCTAAACAATTATCCATGAATTCAACGGATTCCAAATCCATGCTGATCGGCCTAACAGGCGGAATCGCATCCGGGAAAAGCACAGTCATTCAGTATTTGCGTGATAAAGGATATCCGGTAATAGATGCTGACAAACTGGGGCACAGAGTTTTGGAGCAGGGGAATCCCGGATATGACAAAGTTGTGGAAAAATTTGGTATAGATATTTTGAATCAGGACAATTCTGTAAATCGGCTGGTACTGGGAAGAATTGTATTTGGAGATCCAGAGAAACTGAAACAGCTTAATGAAATTTCTCATCCAATAATTGCAGAGATGATACAAAAAGAGTTTGAATCATTGGTCTCAGAGGATACAGAGGGAATTGTGTTATTGGAAGCTGCTATACTTATTGAGGCAAATTGGCATAAGATGTGCGATTATATTTGGGTAGTAACTCTTGAGCAGGACGTGGCAGTTCAGAGATTACAGAAGCGTGATGGTTTGAGTGAAATTGATGCCAGATCACGCCTTGATGCGCAACTTGCTCCGGAAGAACGCTTAGCTTATGCTGATGTAATTTTACGCAATGAAGGAACAATGAATGATCTTATCTCTAAAACTAAACAGGCGCTTGCTGGTTTACGGAGTGATTGAACAGAACTGCATTATTAGAATACCATGACCACATTGATCAAAGTCTTTTTATGAAACATCCGATGCACCTGATTCTGGACAGTTATTCCCATCCAGGGGTTTCAATGTTCTGGAAACGACATGGACTGGGAATTATGGAACAGTTGGTGCCGACTGAATTTTTCTTTACAGACAATGATACTCCACTGGAAAAACTTGTTGAAAGGGAAATATGGTCAGGATGGAAAAAAATAATTCTGATTGGTTCTCCAAATTCCATAAGACTTAGTTTCAACACGCTGATGCAGGCCAGCAGTGAATGCCGAAGTACATTGGAAATTGGGTTCTGGCCTCTTAACCTGCAGAAACTCATGGGCAGTATCAGCCAGTCATCACTAAGTCTAAGACCAATTCTACAAGTCTTCAAAGCAGGTCATACAATTCATGTTGATGTCATGAAAGTACAGTTTCTTGCGCCGGCCTTGGAAACAAGATATTTTTGGAATGATCTGGTAATCAACAGCACACAATCAAATGCAGACACTACCATCTACATTGATGAACAAAACAGCCAGGTTGGCGGTAAATTTCGCTGCCGCATTGCTTTCCATGATGAAACACTTAGCTCGTTAACAATGCATCCCGGGAAGTTGACCCGGACTCCTGTGCTGCAGGTTTACCTTAAAAGAGAGACGGGAATGACTGCGTCAGAATTATTTAAACAATGCAGGCAGTTGTTTACTGCTGATAAGAAATTATCTGAAAAGGAGGTATTGCTGAAAACAGGAAAGCAGGTGGAAGTTCAGGGGAATTGGGCAAATCTGACGCTGGACGTATCAGCAATAAAGGATTCAGTGCAGTCAGTGCATTTTGATGTTGATCGAAAGGCATTCTCGCTGATCGTCCCAGCAAAGCCGATTTTGATCCCCGAAAGTTCCAGAAAGATTCTTCCAGCATTTCGTCCTACGGGAGTGATCGCCAACAACCGTGTTAATTCAGAAAAAGTACAGTTGAGCAAAAAGCAGAATTAGCAGTTTGTTATTTCTTACAATAAATTAAACTTTTGCTTCTTCAGTTCTATTTACTGCTTTCACCTTATTTGAATCTTCTATACTTTCCGGAGCATCAAGTTTTTTAACAGAATCCGAACTTTCTTCCTGAAGTAATTTAGGCAATTGCTCCGGAAGAAGTTTTTTCATTTTTTCTTCTGTGGCAGTCAGGCACTTTCCTTCAAAAATTCCGCCATCATGTATAACCAGAGAGCCTGCCAGGTTTGTGATATTCCCATGAACCCTTCCTTTTGACATAATTTCAATCCGATTAGAAGCAAACAATTCACCTTCAACAAAACCATTAATTTTGATTGAAGCCGCACGAATTATGGCATCTACTTTGGCAAATTCCCCAATAATTATTTCGCTTACACTATCTATTGTTCCTTGGACTTCTCCGTCAATCCAGATGGGACGCATCCCCCAGATTTTTCCTTCTATTCGCATACCTCTTCCTACATAAGTAGGAGCTGAATTTACAGCAGGCGGTTTTTTGCTCTTTCCGAACAATTTTTACTCCGTAAATTTTTTTGAAAATGTATTTTAATTAAATGTGATCTTTAAATAAACCATGCTGAGCATTAGACACATATAATCGCGGATACACAAGATAAATATTTGTTCTATTTAAACAAATGATATTTTGATATTGCATAAACAAAATAGCCCGATGTTTTATAATATCATGTATGCATTATCTGTTTTAAATTGCATCGTTTTTTTGAGAAAGATAAACTGGATATTTAAAGAATTTAGGCTAAGGACATTAAATGTAATTGGTTAACATTTTTTATTCATGTTACACAGCATTCAGTACAAACGTATTATTTTTTGGAAAATCAGATTCCTATGTGGAATATTTGCCTTCATAATTTATTGTGGAGCATCTGCCACAGCTTTGGCTGCAGAAAGCGAAGATTTGGAGGAGAGATTTAAAAATCTCTCAAACCAATTACGATGTCCTACATGTCAGGGATTGTCTGTTAAAGATTCGGAGGCCGGTTTTTCAACCAGCATAAAAAACAAAATTCGTGAACTGATTGAACAGGGGAAATCAGATAAAGAGATAATTGAATACTTTGTACATCGTTACGGAGAGTGGATTTTACGCTCACCTCCAAAAACAGGTTTCAACCTTATACTCTGGATACTTCCTGGGGCAGCAATCCTAATTGGACTGTTATGGGTGATGTACAGGTCAAAAAACTGGGTCAAAAAACCAATTGAGGAATTAGCTCAACTTACACCTGAAGAAGAACAAAAGGTAATGGATGATTTAAGTCGTTTTGAGAAAAGTTAGGAGCTTTCTTTCATCCGGAAAGCATTGAAATTATCAAAATTTATCCGGAAATCAATCTGATTTTGAACATTATAATGGTCCAGGTAATCAGCATAATACCTGCCTTCTTTCTTCAAATAAGTATCAATGAAGGATTGATCAAAGTTTTCACGATCATCCAGTGCAAACATCCGGGCTGCAGCAGTTTTCTCAGAAAGTTCCAGTAAAACCCGCAAATCAATTAAATTATCAAACTCAGGAAGAAACACCGTGGTTCCCCAGACAAGGAGAATCATTTCCGGAGCAAGAAAAAAGGGCATTGTGCTGATCTCATGCTTATGAATCATTACAGGCAGTTTTTCGAAATAGACTTGCTGACCCTGACTATAGGGGCGCATAACATCTTCAACAACCCAGTTTCGTATTTCTTCGGAACGCCATAATGTAGTATTTGATTTATTCCTGGAGATTTTCTGTTTTTGAAATTCTGTTCCTAAGACTTGAGACAGATCCAGGCCGGTAACCAGCAGTTCCTGATCCTCGAGCGCTTCAATTAGTTCACTGACAAAAAATACGTGCCCACATTCATCCGGACCGCCGATGCCGATAATTATTGGAACCTGGGGTGAGTCCTGTTTTAGTTTCACAAGTTTAGTGGACAAATCAGCCGCCGTAATTTTGCTGGGATGAAAAATTTGTAGCATGTCGTGCAGATACTGATACTGCATGCCGCCATTGTGAGTTGTGCTGCCTGTACTGCCGGCAAAGTTTCGTGTATTGCCTGCTAATGTTTTTTGCAGTTCCGGCTGCTCAGTAAACCAAAAAACGTCTCTATCTGTAAGGGTTGTATTATTTTTCAGCGCATCTATGGTGGAATGCTGTAAAATAGAAAGTTTATTATATGAGTTCCATTCTGATGCTTCGATTGATTCTGATACTAATGCAATTTCAAAATCACGATCATCAAGAACACGCAGAAACTGACGAAAATTTTCCCATTTATCCTGATCAAAATTAATAGTCAGACTGTCAAGATCAAATACTAAAAGACGAATCTGATTCGGATGGAATTCCTGCATAACAAACTAATGAAATTAATTAAATTGTATATTTTTACTTATCCTAAAATAATCTCAGCACCAAAATCAGAAGATTATCAATGCTGAAAAGGCACACCCAGGTTTTTACTACAGTACTTAGGCTGTTTGACATGTTTTTGGCTTTTGCAGCCTGGGAACTTGCATATCTACTGCGTTTCCACTGGATTGATTTCCCAGCCGCATCAATGATTCCTGAACACGAAGAATATTTAAAAGCCGCGGTTTTTTTGGCAATTTTAGCGGTTTTTGTGTTTTCTTTCAGTGGAGTCTATCGGATGCACAAAATCGTTCATCTGCGACATGAATATTATCATATATTGCGTGGAACTTTCACGTTATTCCTGCTTACCCTGGTTGCCGCGTTTTTCTATCGTGAATTTTCATATTCGCGTGTACACACAATCTATTTTCTTTTTTGCTACCTGATTTTGCTGTTTTTTTCACGCCTGATAACAAGGTGGATTTTACAGTGGATGCATGCAAGAGGAACAAATGTAGAACAGATTCTGCTGATCGGAAACGGAGTAACTGCGAATAAATTTATTAATCGACTTGATCGCCTAAAATCACTGGGCATTGTCCTGAAAGGAGTGATTGATACAGGAAACAATACAAAATCTGATATTCCAAACAATATTCCAAAACTTGGTGGTATTGATCAATTGAGTCAGGTTATTCATGCACACAAAATTGATCAAGTTTTTATTGCCCTTTCTCCGGAAGAACAGCACTATCTCCCGGAACTGAAGGAATTGCTGGCTGAAGAATGGGTTGATGTCAGGATTATTCCCGACCTGGGTATTTTTCGCATGCTGAATACGGAGGTTGAATCTTTTGAAGATATGCCGATCGTTACAATTGTTCAAAGTCCGATGACCGGCTGGAATCAGGTACTTAAGCGGCTTCTTGATATTTCAGGAGCATTTATCGCTTTAGTTCTTTTTGCTCCGTTGATGCTGGTGATAGCAGTTGTGATTAGACTCACATCGACAGGGCCGTCTCTATATGGACAGGAGCGTATGGGACTTGATGGACGCACTTTTCATGCTTTAAAATTCCGCTCAATGCATTATGATGCCGAATCACAGACAGGTGCTGTCTGGGCCAGCGAAAATGACGAGCGCCGTACAAAATTCGGTATCTTCCTTAGAAAATACAGTTTGGATGAATTGCCTCAACTTTTCAATGTGTTCAAAGGTGAAATGAGTCTGGTTGGTCCCAGGCCGGAACGTCCTGTGTTTATAGAACAATTTAAAAGTCAGATCCCGCATTACATGCTGAGACATAAAGTCAAAGCCGGAATAACAGGCTGGGCTCAAATCAACGGCTGGCGGGGGAATACTTCTCTGGAAAAACGCATCGAATGTGACCTGTATTACATTGAACGCTGGTCACTGTGGTTTGATGTAAAGATACTATTTCTGACTTTGTTCAGAGGGTTTTTTGGTTCAAATGCGTACTAAAAAATTCCCTGGTGGATTTACACTGTACGAAACAATGATTTCCATAACTGTTGTGGGAATTGTTTCGGGACTGCTAACCATCTCTCTTTTGCCGCTGATTGATCGTCAGGAATTTGTTAATACATCGGATCAAATAAAAAATACTCTCCGTCAAGCACAGTGGCTGGCATTAACCAATAGAAAATCTCACCGTCTGAAAAGCGAGTCAGGTTATCTGATGCTGCAGCAAAAAAGCGGGGGAAGTTATCAAACAGTTTCCAGTGAAAAAATCCCTGATGAAATCTCCGTCAACGCCAACCGCTGGCCTTCTTTCAGCGCATTCGGCTTCGCGGCCGGTGGCTCAATTACTCTGAAAAATGAGGATTACAGCACAAAAGTTGTGGTCAGTCCTATTGGCCGCATCCGGCAGACTTCAATTGAAAGAAGATAAGGGTATTTTGTCGCATGAGAGCGAAAAACATCCTCATTGTTCCTACCCTGCTTTTGACTTCATTTATGCTGATTGGCAGCTGTGCCAAAAAGCACAGCAGTTCTGCAGATAACAGCACATCAACTTTTACAGTTTCAGAGATCACTCAAACTGCAGGCAGTGACGGTTATCTAAGCGGTTACTTTGAGGTGCCTTCTGATGGCATCTCTTTTTTATTATCCATTTTTAAAGATAATAATGTTTCGATTACGTTTTATTCATTGACTGACCCGGACGGAATAAACATTTTGAGTTCTACTTCAACTCCAAATTTATACCTTGATGCAAGTGGAAGTTCAGGCAGCAGTGTTGACAAGAATGGATACTCAAATGTACTGATTCCTCAGTCCCCAAGCTTCAGCGCTAAAGCAGGCACATGGACTTTTAAGGCGAACAACAATGACCGTGTAAAATTAGCCTTGCGCAAAGGTAACACACCGTTTGCCGCAACAATAGTTGTTCAGCCTTATATTACTGGAACAAAATGGTCTGCCGGAAATATTTCTTCAGCTTTAACTGTGATGTCAGATATATTTTCAAAAAATGGAATTACACTGACTATCAAAAGTACTATAACAATAAGTGAAACTGAATATGCTGCAGTGTCTTCAACATTCACTAATGCAACAACTTCGGCTCTTGTTAAAAAGGGAAGTACCAACGCCGTAAACATCTTTTTTATAGAGGATTATTCCGGAAGCGGAGCAGGTTTATTGGGAAATGCCGCGGGAATTCCGGGATCAATGGGAGACGCAAATTCCTGGAATGGAGTACTTGCCAGCCTTGACGCACATGTCTCCGGAGCCACGCTGGACTCACAACTGCTAGGTGAAACAGCCGCTCATGAAATGGGGCACCAGCTTGGGTTGTTCCATACAACTGAAAAAGGAGGAACTGTTTTTGATATTTTGTCTGACACACCGGAATGCTCGAGCAGCACAAGAGATAATAACAGCAATGGTTCTGTTTCCGCTGAAGAATGTGATGGTTATGGTGGTGATAATCTGATGTTTTGGACATCATGGTCTGCTGCGTCACGCTCTGCTGGGAAAAAGCAGGAAACATTATCAAGTCATCAGCAGCATGTTTTGAAATATTCACCTATTGCAAAATAAGGTAATTCACAAAAAACATGTGCTCGAGGTAAAAGGAGGATTATGAAGAATGTCTTGTTTTTTTCGGTTTGATTTTGGAACCCAGGCAGGAAACATGGGTTAGGAAAACATTACAAAACTGAATCAGCTAAATCCGAGTAAACGTAACACTCCTGCGAGCAAAACCAGTAACAGCGTCAATACTGCTCCTCCTACAAAAAATATATGCAGCACGAACAGCAGTGTATGTCCTTCACGCAGGTTTTGCAGAATTGACACGTAATTCTTTAACATTTTCTGGATAACACCCATGTAATCAGACTGTAAAGTTCCAGAATTATAACTGCCCACCTAAATCATTTCCATCCAGCCAAAAGGATCCGATTCATGTCCATATTGGATTCCTGTAAGATGCTCATAAAATTGCATAGCAACAGGTCCTGTTTCTCCATTTCCAACCTGACAATCCTCTCCTTTGTAGGACAGAATTCCCACCGGTGAAACCACAGCAGCAGTACCTGCTCCGAAAACTTCTGTCACAGAACCATCTTTCAAACCCTGCAAAACTTCTTCGATTGTTATCCGCCTTTCTTCAACTTTCAATCCCCAATGTTTTCCAAGTTCCAATAATGACATGCGGGTTATTCCGGGCAGAATAGAGCCTGTCAGCATAGGTGTCACTATTGTGTCATTTATTACAAAAAAGATGTTCATCGATCCAACTTCTTCAATATAACGTCTCTCTACCGCATCCAGCCACAGAACCTGAGTATATCCCAATTCCTTTGCTTCTTTTTCTGCTAAAATACTGGCCGCGTAGTTACCACCCGTTTTGGCGTTTCCAACTCCTCCGGGAACAGCACGCACATATTTTTCAGAAACCATAATATTCACCGGATTAAATCCCTGCGGATAATAAGGCCCAACTGGACTTAGAATGATGTAAAACAGATATTTTGATGAGACTTTCAGACCGATTGCCTTTTCAGTGGCTAAAATGGTTGGACGAATATATAACGAGGTTCCTTCTTCTCCAGGAACCCATCCTGAGTCTAAACGCAATAACTGCTTAAGCGCATCCAGCATCTCTTCCACATCCAGTTCCGGAAGACACATGCGTTTGGAAGTAAGGTTCATTCTTTTAAAATTTTCACGTGGTCGGAAAAGCCCGTGTTCTCCGGATTCTAATTTGTATGCTTTCAGCCCTTCAAAGGACATTTGGGCATAATGCAGCACCATCGAAGATGGTTCCAGTGTCAGTGGTCCATAAGGTTTGATTTGGGCACTGTGCCAGCCTTTCCCATCATCCCATTCCATGCAGAACATGTGATCGGAAAATACGGTGCCGAAAACAACCCCGGACATTGAAGCAGGCGGAGTTTTAAGTTGCTCAGGCAATGCTTTTGTAAGTTTGATCTTCATGCAATTCTTTCAGGGATTATTGTTGTTTTTATTTCTACTAAAATTTATTGTTCATATACCAAATTTGTCGGTGTGTCTGCTCAGTCCTCAGTTCCTCATAGTTTGTCCAGACATATACCAGCATCACACCCATACAAATAACTATTAATGCTGCAATCTGGGTCATAAGACGATATTTATTGTTCATATTGAAGTGGTCCCAATATTTGATGTTTTATCAATCGTAAACCATACAGACTTAGCTTGCAATTCTCTAGTGAATTTCTTTAGTTGACTTCTTCTTTGGTTTATCTGTCTTATGTTCGATATCGCAAAAAAAGAATAAGAAACTTTTTTTCATTATGTGAAAACTGATAAATATTACAATCAGATAAAAAATTGCTTTTTTTACTTGACATAAAATAAATTTATGTATAAAGTCTGGTTTAATGTAAGGTATGTTGCATAGTTCTTGTATTGCAAAAAACGCAAATACTTGATGTCTGCAGGAAGTACCTTTACGACAAAAGAGATTCAGAAATTAATTTTCTGAATTCTATCAATCAGGTAATAATGAAAAATTATGACTGATTTATTAAATGTTTAATTATTTAGAGCAAGTAATGCCGGTACGAATTTTTGGATTGTTCGGCCTGCACCATGGATTGGAGATAGAGCTGAAATCACAATTGACAGATTCTATTAAGGAAGAAGTTTTTTTTGACTACAAAGACCGCTGCTATGAAATTCAGAGTTTTTCACTGAAAGGAGCACGTCGTTACATAAATGTTCGCCAGATTCCTAACCCTGGTTTATATCCGTCAAAAAAACGATTGCCGATTCTGTCTACAGCTAGTTAAGCTGTTTTTCCAGCTAAAAAAGTGGATTAAGTGTTTACCCACAGTTTAGCCTGATCTCGAAGTGCGACCATTTCCCGAGTATTTGATTACGGGCTCTTGTCCGTGTATAAATTTCCTGCCAAAAAACCCCTTACCACATTGTCCAGGGTTGAGACCATTCAAAGACTTTTGCCCATAGCGGCTCCTTTTTTTCAAGATTGTGCAAAGCTGCTTCAACACTGATTGCTTCACCCGATTGTCGGATTATTACTGTCAAAAATTCTTTGACTTCCAGTATAGAGGCCAACCTTTTCCTGTTAATCATGTTCTGGACACCGCGTGTGACCACCGAGCCATTGTCCACAGGATAACGATAGACATTGTCACATATATGACAGGATTTTGGGATTTTACTTTCAAACCATGTATTTGCCACTTCTTCCTGCAGCCATGGATGCAGCTCACGATCTACACTGGCAGTGAAGACGTAGCGTACGGCAGTAGTCTGATGATTCAGCGGCTGTTCTTCCGCATTCAGTGTAAAAGGAAGTGCAGCTGCAATAATCAAATAAAGCAATAATACAGCTTTAATATTTTTGATTAAAATTTCAGTCATCGTGCTAAAAAAATATTCCAAATCCTAATAACAGGCGTGTCAGGTCTTTTGCTCTCAACCAGCGTTCTTTAACTGTGGAACGCTGATTTGGATTAACCGGAATGCTGGTTTCCTCAAAGCCGTCTTGATAAAAAATGTAAATTGAGGGCTGAAACGCGAATTGGAAATAATAATTCTCAAGCCCCTGCCAGCCGGCATCAAGCACAGCAAAAAGTCCATAAGCTCTTGCAGAATGTTTATATTCAGTGGCAACAGAATTATAAGTCTCTTGGTCTCCGGAAATACTGGCAGTTGCGCTTGTATCTTTACCTTGATATTTTAATGTTGCATATCCAAGGCCACCGCCGGCCCCGTAGTAAAATCCTTCTGTCATTCCCCAAACAACAGACTCATCCACAAACCAGCGCAAAGTAGTAGAGATTAATGACCTGTTTATTTCAAGTGAATTCCCTGATCCACTGGCAGCAATACTTTCCATTTCAGTACTTTCTTCAGTCAGTCTCAATGCTTTGAATGTACCGCTGACCTGAGGGCCTGTAAGTTCCAGCGAATTATGTATCTGCATATTATTATCAAGATTATAATCGAAATAAGTTACAATGCCATTCAGACCGGACAATGAGTAACCGAGTCCAAATCCGCGATATTCTGAAATCCTCCAATCCGGAGCCTTTCTGAGGCCTTTTTCTTTTGTTTCCTTAACATTATTCTCACTTAAAAGATTATCTTTGTTTTCTTCATTTGTTTCATCCTGCTTCATAAATTTTGATAAAGAAAAGTTTTTTAATCCTTCTTTTATATTACTTAAAACTGATTCTTTCTTCTTTTTCCCTTCAGGATCCTGCAATGAAACATTTGCAAGAGGTCCCTTTAATCTCCGTTCAGCATCATCCTGAAACCAGAATTTTTTTTGAGTAAAAACCAAGATATGAGTTGCATCTTCTGGGATCAAAGTATTTTCAGGGAATTCATATCTTAATTCCAGTCTGGATTTTCCTTCCTTTTTTACCTTTAATTCCTGATCCATCTGTGAAATTGTTGAAACCTGAATTTCTTTATCGGTCAATCCATCTTTAAATTTTTTTACTTCAATCTGTGCAAAAGCAGGATAATCCTCCAGACGGTTTTTCTCGTCCTTTCCCCAGAAAAATAAATAGTGACTAAAATCATCTTCAGCTTTCGATCGGACAATACTCAAGTGGCCATTAATGAATCCTGCGGCAGAAGTTTTTTTATAAAGACTCATTTTCAAGGTTTCAAGTTTTTCTTCCTCCTGTTCTTCTTTCAGTTTAAAAGAAATGCCCTCACTCATTTGTCCCTCTGAATTCCTGCTGAAGGCGATTAAATGAGTTGCCTCCGGAGGTAAAAGAATGTCAATTTGCTCAGTTAATGGCAATGCCCGCCAGGGTGCCTGGAGTTGTACACCCAGACTTCCATACCATGAACGTTTTTCAATTACCGCTACAGGAGGTTGAGCTCTAAAAACTGTATCCGGAGCTTCTCCCCAGTAAACGGCATAGTGACTGACGTCTCTCTCATCCCAGGCACGGGTAACACGTATTTCACCCTGAACTCTGTTACCTTCTTTTCCGGTTTGTTCAAACACAATGTCCTGGGCTTTGTTGTTTGGAACTCCTTTGTCTATTAAAGTCAGGCTATATACCTCCGTTTCTTTTCCATTTTCATTTCGTGAATAGAGTAAGAAATGGGTTGCGCTTTGGGGAACAGGAGTGTTTTTGAATTGTATTCTCATGCGGCTCCCAGCTTTTGCTGAGGGCAATGTCACAATAGGACGGAACATTCCCAAGCGCTGATGAGGATTGTTTCCCCAATAAAGCAAATAATTCTTGATTTGAGCAGTAGTTTTTTTTGTGGCGTATTTTTCAGGAACAGTGAAGATCAAGTCTCCCCTGAGCCATCCGCCTCGAGAATCATTATCAGAGAACTCCAGCAGGGCTTTTTCCTGGGCATAGAGCATTCCATTTAATAATGCTCCAATGCTGAGGATCAATATTATTACTTTCTTGTAAAATCGGAGTGAGGATCTACGATTCCGCCTCATCCATGATCCCGGGGCGGTTAGAATCATGAGGCTTATATTGCGGGAGGTTCCGCAAGTGACAGGCTGGCAGGAATTCCACTAACACTAAGACGTACCCAATACCCCTGGCCTTTCTCTACAGTGCTGAATGTAGTGTATCCCAGCCCTTCCAGTTCCTGAGCTATAGAAGATTTTGGTGAGTATGCCAGCCATTTGCTGTTCTGATCATCCCACTTCCAGATTGAGTGAACACGATCATATGAACCAGAATAATCAAAAGTTTCCGAAGTTGAATCACTCTGCGGAGGAGCACATGCCACTGCCAGCATAATCATTCCTGCAGCAAATGCTAATTGCCACAATGGAATCTTCAGAGTAATTTGCTGCGATTTTGAAATGTTTCTTATTTTTGATTGTCTTTGTTGAAACATCAAACTTGCTGAAGCCAACAGCAGCATTGCCAACAGAAATGCAAATCCGTTGAATTGAGCTGATTGATTTGTCGCAATTATGTATTCATTCTGCAGTAAATCTTGTCCAGACGGAGGTCCGCTTCCACCTGAATTGTCAATAAAACCAAGGGTGTTGGCTTCATCTTCTATGGTTTGGTCAAAATTCCCAGCCTGTGTTATTTCCTCAACAGTAATATTTTTTGAGGTTCCAAGCAGATTCCATTCGGAAGTCATACTGCTTAATTGGGGCAAAGCTGAGTAACCTCCATAATCAGCAATTTCAAAATTTGTTGGATTAGCCGGAGAATTCAACTCTATCCAGAATCCTTCACCAGCCTCAATATTTGAGTTTAATTCCAAATATCCTTTTTCTGTATAAGCAGTTTTATCTTCATTGCTTGTATAAAACTTCCAGGCACCATTTCGGCGTACCCATACAGTTTTGTAACTGCTGAAATGGTTTTCAAAACTTGCTGGTGCAATTGAGGTATAAGCAGGCAATGCAACCAGATTGCGTGAACCGTTCATAGTAATTGATGCGGGAATGCTTTTCACATTTAATGTGCTGCTCAAGGATGACGGCAGCGCATCCCCTATTCGGTATTCAGCAGTTCCTGCTGATAAACTTATAGAAGTTGTGTTGTCATATTCATTTGTAATTTCCAGTGTTGCATCAGATGATGCAGACTGTACATAGATGGGTTTACCTGAAATTGAATCAACACCGACCCATTTACCGGTTACTGCATATTCTGAGGATACACCCGTTCGTTGTGAAGTTCGTAATGCAGAACTTCTTCTTGATTTAGTCCGAGAATTTCCGGATGTGTTCAAAGGTATTGTGAGCTTCACTTTACCGGATTCCTGACTGACTGTTCCACCTGGTTCAACTTCCGGAAGAATCTGCCTGTCATTTGTTGAAACAGTGGTAATTACGGGATGCATCAGTCCCTCACTGTTAATAGTAATAGTACTGGTCATGCTGCTGTCTGGAGCGAATGTTGAAGTTACAGTGCGGTTATTGTTAATTGTCACAGTCGAACCTGTTGCAGCCTCCAGTGTACTGTCTGAAATACCAGATCCCTTCACCTGCACAGAGGTTTTGGAGTTGTTTATTGTGCTGGAAATTGTTCGACTGACTCCATCATTACCTGTTGCTGCAGAAGAAGTGCTGACTATTTCACCACTCTTTATTTGAAGGTCCATGCTTGTGGTTGAACTGAAGGTAGATTTTGCAGAACCGGTATCGTAACTTGTTGAAGAAGTTCCATCATTCGCTATACTGGCGCCAAGTGTTCCTCCTGTAATTGCCATGGAGGCAGCCACACCATTGCTTGTGTCTATGGCAACAGTTAGGCCTGATTCTGTGCTTAAGCTTGACTTGATAGTTCCTGAACTTCCATCAGCATTTGTAGTTCTTCCGCTGCCGCCACTGAGCGTAATTTCTGTAATTGTTGAACCATCCGGACTGAGTGTGCTGATTACCTGTTTTGTTATTCCTGTAGATGAATCAGTTGTGGCGGGAAGAGAAATGCTTGAAGTGCCATCCGTCCCGATCTTAACTTCTGAACCTTTAGGTGCTTTTACATTTGATCCTGTCCCAGAAGTGCCTACACCGACTGTAACTTCTCCAACCGAACTAATATTTGTGGAGAGCTGTGATCCGCTTTCAAGTGTCTTCAGGATGCTGATTGAAGCATCCTGGTTCATGTTGAAATCTGCTCCAAGAGGCACATTTACTTTTGATTCACTACCATCTTCAGTTTTAACCTTGCTGAATACTGTTCCATCAGTTTTCATATCAATATTAAGTTCCGTTTCTCCTGACACAAGTTTGTGGGATTTCGCAACGTCAGGATCTGTGGATGTGACATTGTCAAGAATACTTCCCTCAGGATATTTTGGTGTAATTGCACCTGTCACATTTGCAACCGCACTGAGTTCCACGATAGGCATAACTGTAACTGATG
>LUMJ01000539.1_pt1 | contig 19575 bp, 18 predicted proteins | sample 729631 | NCBI WGS metagenome assembly LUMJ01 (sample SAMN03860266, study PRJNA289734) | marine metagenome | biome: seawater column; feature: ocean; material: water; isolation source: Red Sea water column Station 22 - depth 500m | place: Saudi Arabia: Red Sea | collected 2011-10-15 | depth 500 m
CCCCACACCTACGTGCGGTAGTCGACGCCGACTCCCGGATGTAGCGCACCGTCTATAAGGCAGCGCGCGAAATCAGGTCGCAAGAGTGGACCGTACTGGACTCGAACCAGTGACCTCCCGCGTGTGAGGCGGGCGCTCTAGCCAACTGAGCTAACGGTCCGTCGGCCGAGGAGGGTATCCAGCCGTCGGCCCGGTGCACTCCCGTCGAGCGGGGCGGACCACCGGGCCTACGCCTCGAGGACGGTCACGACCCCGGTCTCGCCGTTCACCTCGACGAGGGCCCCGTCGGGGATCCGCTTCGTTGCGTCGGTCGCCGACACCACGCACGGGATCCCGAGTTCGCGGCTGACGATGATGGCGTGGCTCAGGGGCGCCCCCACGTCGACCACGACCCCGGAGGCGGGCACGAACAAAGGCGTCCACGACGGGTCGGTGAGCGGCGCCACGAGCACCTCGCCCGGCTCCAGGCCGGTCGGGTCGTGGCTGTCGAGCACCACCCGGGCGCGACCCCGCGACACGCCCGTACAGCCGGGAACGCCCACGATCGACTCCCCCACGCCGACGGGCTCCACCTCGATGGCATCGCGTCGCGGCCACTCGGACAGCGGCGGCGCCTCGCCGAACACCACGAACGGCTCCTGGAGGTCCCGGACCGCGTCGAAGACCGCCTGGCGCTCCTCGACCACCTCGCGCCACCCGGTGGGGTCGGCGGCCACCTGTTGCGACTCGGCGAACGTGAGCATCCCGTAGCTGGTCACCTCGGGGAATGTCCCCCGCTCCACCATCCGGCGCCCGAACTCGAGCAGCGCCATGCGCACCTCGTGGATGAGCTTGATGCAGTTGGTCTTGGTGCGCTCCCGGCCCGGCATGAACACGCCGGCCGCGCGCAGCGCCGCCCCGAACTGCCCCTGCGCCTCCGGGTCGGCGGCCAGCATCCCGTACATCTCGGCGCCCAGGCGCTCCCGATCGGCGGCCATGCGGGCCTGGTTGCCCGTGGGGGCGGCGGCTTCCGGCGAGAGGCGCATCCGATCGATGGCCGCCAGGGCCAGGTCCGGCTCGGTCTCCCAGGTCGGACAGCGGGTCTCCCACTCGTTGGGCCCGCGGCTCCCGTACGCCACGAGGAACTCCTCGAACGAGGCCCGGAAGGCGTCGACCGCCCCACCCTCGAGGCCACGGAGCCGGTGGCCGAGGCCGTCCGGCCCGACATCGAAGGCCGCCGTCAGGACCTCGCAGGCCGCCGCCTGCCGGCCCAGCTCCCACATGGCGTGTGATGGCGCCGCCGACGCCACGTCGCCCAGCCCCGACAACAGCTTGAGGGCGTCCTGGGGCCGGCCCAGTGCCGTGCAGACGTCCGTGATGATCCCGGCGGGCAGCGTGGCCAGCATCGTGACGAACAGGTGCTGGCTGAACAGGTGTCGGAAGTGGCGGTCCAGCACCTCCTCGCCCCACTCCAGCAGTTCGGCGTCACCCATCGTCCCGAAGTCGGGACGTTCGGCCCGCAGGGCGTCGACCGTGGCCTCGTCGGCGAGGACCTCGTGGAGGGCGTCGGTCGTGAGCGCCCAGCCGAACGTCTCGGCGATGGCGGCCGTGGCCTCCGGACTGGCGTCGTCGGGGTGTGGTTCGTAGTCGGGGATGCCCGGCTGGACGCCGAAGAACTGGGCGTCGATGTCGGCCGCCGAGAGGCCCGGCGCCCGCTCGCCGAAGATCCGCATGACCGAGGCGTTCAGGTACGCGTAGCCGCCGAAGACGCCGAGGATCACGTTCTGGTCCGCATCGAACTCGTCGTGGCTGAACGCACCGAGACGCACATAGGCGTCCCGCCAACCCAGTTCGGCGTGGCGGATCCCGTCGGCGTTGCAGAAGGCGAAGTCGAACGAGCTCATCGCCACTGGATCGGGGAAGACCTCGCCCACGTTGGCCCGTGTCCAGAGCGGATAGCGCTCCGACGTGTCGGTCTCCACGAAGTACTGCTCGACCATGATGGCTCCCCCATCCCCCTGCACCGACTCCCGGCGCTCCGACGAGGATGCCATACCCGATCCGTGCGTTCAGCCCCCGGGCGGCCGGACGCAGACCTGCTCGGTGCGGGTGGGCAGCACCACGGCCACCGCACCGGTCGGGCAGGAGGTCCCGGCCACGCCGCGTGCCACGATCCTCGGCTCGGCCCCGGTGCACGGCACGACCTCCATGCCGTACTCCTCGACGAGCACGCAGTCGCCGACGTCGAAGCCCGTCGGACTGTCGCCACCGCCGGTCATGAGCGCCGTGACCACCAGGATGCCGAGGAGGACCCCGGCCAGGAGGACGATTGGCCCGAGGCGGAGGGCGCAGCCCGCCGCCGGCGACACCTCGACCTCCTGGAAGGCGTCCGAGACGTGGACGGGCTCCGGTACGGGACGTGGCCGGGGCGGCGGCGGCCGGCGGGACTCGTCGTACTCCGCACGGCGGACGGGGTCGCCGAGCACGTGCCAGGCGGCGTTGACGCTCGCCATGCGTCGCTCGGCCCGTCGGCGTTCGGTGGGGTCGGTGACGAGGTCGGGGTGGTGGCGGCGGGCCAGCGCACGGTGGGCGTCGCGTACCTCGTCGGCGGTCGCATCGGGCGCCACGCCCAGCGTGCGGTAGTGGTCCGGACCGGCTGGCACCATCCGCCAACCCTACGGGCGTGGCTACGGTTGCTCCCGATGCGCCTGATCGAGTGCCCCGGCTGCGGGGAGGACGAGGACCTGGCCGGCGTCCGGCAGGGCGAGTCGGGCGACGAGACCATCACGGTCACCTGCGGCCGTTGCGGCCTCGTCTGGGACCGGGACCTCACGCCCCGCTGCCCCACCTGCGGCTCCGACGACGTGCGGGCGGCCCTGCGGTCGATCGTCGACAAGTCGCGCGGCACCCAGTTGTCCATCCAGTCGATGCAGGTGGTGCACCTCTGTCGGACCTGCGACGCCGACGAGCTGGCCGTGTGGAACCGCTCCAACACGCCACTGGCGCCGGCCGAGCTGCCCGTCGACGGGGACTGAGGTCCGGCTGCGGGGCCGGTCAGCCCGCCAGCAGGCGCTCGGCGAGCACCTCGAGGCCAGCCACCCGGCTGCCCTTGACCAGTACGGCGTCCGCTCCGCCGAGGTCGAGCGCAGCGCCGGCCGCCTCCACGTCGGCCAGCGGTTCGACGCCGTAGAGGTCCGTGCCGACGGCCATCAGTTCGATGCCGAGTTCGGCCACCCGGGCGGCGACCGCCAGGTGCTCCTCGACCGCCAGGTCGCCCAGCTCGGCCATCAGCCCCAGCACCGCCACCCGCCGCCCGTCCACCGGGAGTGCGGCCAGCGCCTCGAGGGCCGCCGAGGTCGAGGCGGGGTTGGCGTTGTAGGCGTCGTTGAGGACCCGCAGGCCGGAGGGCGCCGTGCCGAGCGCCATGCGCCAGGCCGAGGCCGGCCCCTCTGCGAGTCCGGCGGCCACCTCGGCCAACGGCACGTCGAGCACGAGGCCAACGGCCGCTGCGGCGAGGGCGTTGGGGACCATGTGGGCGCCGTGGACGGCAAGGCGCACGTCGATCCGCCCCCACGGCGACTCCAGCCGGAACGAGGCCCGCAGGTCGTCGTCGACGGCGACGGCGCGGGCCCGGACCTCGCCCGCCTCCCCGAAGGAGAGCCGCTGCGAGCGTGCACGGCCGGCCTGTTCGACGACCGCCGGCACATCGGCGTTGTAGACGGCGCAGCCGTCGGGCGGGAGGGCGTCGAACAGCTCGCCCTTCGTGCGGGCCACCGCATCGAGCGACCCGAACTCGCCGGTGTGGGCGACCGCCACCGTGGTCAGCACGCCCACGTCCGGGCGGGCCACCCCGCAGAGCGACGCGATGTCGCCGACGTGGCGGGCCCCCAGCTCCACGACCACGGGCCCGTGGGCCGGGGCGTTCAGCAGCGTGAGCGGCACGCCGATCTCGTTGTTGAACGACCGCTCGCTGGCGTGGACCGGGCCGACCCTCGCCAGCACGGCCCGGGTGAGGTCCTTCACCGAGGTCTTGCCCACCGAGCCGGTGATGCCGACCACCGGGCCGTCCAGCGAGTCCCTCGCTGCGGCGCCGAGGGCCAGCAGCGCCGCCCCCGTGTCGGCCACCCGGACGGCGGTGCCCGACCCGGGGTCGCGTGCCGTCAGATGGGCGCCGGCCCCGGCCGCCATGGCCGCCTCGACGAACTCGTGGCCGTCCCGCTCGGCGAGAAGCGGCACGAACAGGGAGCCGGACGCGACCTCCCGCGAGTCCTGGGTGGCACCGTCCAGCCACACGTCGTCGCCGACCAGCTCGCCGCCCACGGCGGTGGCCACCTGTGAGGCCCGGAAGCGCATGGGTGGGAGTCTCCCAGCCCCGGCGCCCCGAGCGGTGCCACCCCGGACCGGCGGCCTGACCGTACGATCTGGCCATGGCCTCCACCGACGACGCCACCCCGAGGCGCACGCTCGTCCTGCTGTTCGGGGGACGCAGCGCCGAACACGACGTGTCGTGCGTGTCGGCCCGGCACGTGCTGGCCGCCGTCGACACGGCGCACCTCGACATCGTGCCCGTCGGCATCGACCGCGAGGGCTCCTGGTCGCTGGCCGAGGCGGCCGCCGACGCCCACGCCGCCGGTGACCTCCCCGATGCCCTCGATCCCTCCGGGCCAGCCTGGGACCCGCTCCCCCGGCTCGCCGAACTGGCCGCCGCCGGACCAGTGGTCGTGTTCCCCCTGCTGCACGGCCCCCTCGGCGAGGACGGCACCGTCCAGGGCCTGCTCGAGGTGGCCGACGTGCCCTACGTGGGCGCCGGCGTGCTGGGCTCGGCGCTGGCCATGGACAAGTTGGTCGCCAGGGAGGTGCTGGCCCAGCACGGACTCCCCCAGGCCAGGTACCGGGGGCTGCACGCCGAGGACCTGGGCGCCCCGGGCACCGACACGCTCGCCGCCCTCGTCGAGTCGCTGCTCGGCGACCTCGGACCGACGGTCTTCGTCAAGCCCGCCAACCTGGGCTCCTCCATCGGGGTGTCGAGGGCCACCGACGCCGCCACCCTCGAGGTGGCGCTCAAGGCTGCCGCTGCCTACGACGAGTGGCTGGTCGTCGAGGAGGCGATCGTCGGCCGCGAGATCGAACTGTCGGTGCTGGGCGACCGGGTACCGCAGGTGTCGGGACCCGGCGAGATCCGGCCCGGCGCCGAGTTCTACGACTACGCCGACAAGTACGAGACCGACGCCGCAGAGCTGGTCGACGACCCGGACCTCGACGCCGAGACCGTCGTCCGCTTCCAGGAGTTGGCCGCCCGGGCGTTCCAGGCGCTGCGCTGCTCGGGGATGGCCCGGGTCGACTTCTTCCTCCCCGATGACGGCCGCGGCCCCGTGCTCAACGAGGTCAACACCATCCCGGGCTTCACGCCGATCTCGATGTACCCGCGGCTCTGGCAGAAGGCCGGCCTCGACTACCCGGCGCTCATCGACCGCTTGGTCGACCTGGCCGTGGAGCGTCACGCCCGGCGGCGCCGCAACACCCGCCACTGAGCGACGGGGCGTTCCCCGGCCGGGTCAGCGCTGGGGATCGAGCGAGGTGCGCAGGAACCGCAGCAGTTCGCGGCGGCGCGTGACGACGGTGCGCGCGGTGGGCTCGAGGCCGGCGGCCCGCAGCACCTCGATCTCGGTGGCGAGGCCCACGACCGTCGAGTAGGCGCTGAGCAGAACCAGCTGCGGGTCGGTGCGGCGCATCCGGCCGGCCTCCATCTCGCGGTTCATCCAGGCCATGGCCCGGTCGAGCAGCGGCCCCATCGTGCTGCGCAGCCGGGGGGCGGCCGGCGAGCCCGGTCGGGAGACCTCGCGCAGCAGGCCCAGCAGCAGCGGCTGCTCCAGGGCCACGCGGAACACCGTGCGCACCAGGGCCTCGACCCGCTGCCAGTCGGTGGCCTCCCCCTCGAGCACCTCGAGGAGGGCGGCGGTCAGTTCGCCGGCGCTGCGGTCGACGACGGCGCCGAGCAGCCCCCGCTTGTTGACGTAGTGGTAGAGGATCGTCTGCTTGCGGATGCCGAGGCCGGCGGCCAGGTCGTCCAGCGAGGTGCCGTCGTAGCCGATCGTGCCGAACGATTCGAGGGCGGCGTCGAGGATGCGCTCCCTCGTCTCGGCGCCGCGGCCGGTCGTGCGGCCGGCGCTCCGCACCGTTTCCCGGACGGTGTCGCGGACCGTTTCGCGCACCGTCTCCCGAAGCCGTGTCGTCTCGACCATGTACGCACCGTAGTCCAGTTCCTGACCATCTGGTAAGTCCCTCTACCATCTGGTAGAAAGTTCGCCATGATCGCCGAGTCGCTGGCGGGGCGCCGCATCGCCATCACGGGAAGCACCGGCTTCCTCGGCACCGCGCTCGTCGAGCGGCTCCTCCGCTGCGTCCCCCACTGCGAACTGGTCCTCATCGTGCGGCCCGGCCGCCGGGGCGCCCTGCGCCGGGTCGACCGGGACATCCTCCACAACGACGCCTTCGACCGCCTCCGCAACGATCTCGGCAGGGAGGCGTTCGCCGCCATGGCCGACCGGCGCATCACCGCCGTCGCCGGCGACGTCACCGAGGACGGCCTCGGCCTCGACGACGACGGACGGGCCGTCCTGGCAACCTGCGACCTGTTCATCCACTCCGCCGCTGTCGTCAGCTTCGACTCCCCCCTCGACCAGGCCGTCGAGATCAACCTGCTCGGCGCCGCCCGCATCGCCGAGACCCTCCACGACCTCGACACCACCCCCCACCTCGTCGCCGTCTCCACCTGCTACGTGGCTGGCAGCCGCCGCGGCGCAGCCCCCGAGGAACCCGTCGACCAGAGCCCCTTCTTCGTCGACGTCGACTGGCGAACCGAGGTCGACAGCGCCCGCCGCATCCGCACCGAGACCGAGACCGCCAGCCGCACCCCTGAGAAGCTGGCCGAGTTCCGCGAGGCCGCCCACAAGGAGATCGGCGCCGCCGGCACGCCCGCCCTCGCCGCCAAGACCGAGCAGCTCCGCACCCGCTGGGTCGAGGACCGCATGGCCGAGGCCGGCCGCTCCCGGGCCTCCTCGCTCGGCTTCCCCGACGCCTACGCCTACACCAAGGCCCTCGGCGAGGTCGCCCTCACCGAGATCGCCGGCGACATCCCGGTCAGCATCGTCCGACCGTCCATCATCGAGTCGGCCCTCGCCGAGCCGGTCCCCGGCTGGATCCGCGGCTTCCGCATGGCCGAGCCGGTGATCATCTCCTACGCCCGCGGCCTCCTGAAGGAGTTTCCCGGCGTCCCCGAGGGCACCATCGACGTCATCCCCGTCGATTTCGTCGTCGCCGCCATCTGCGCCGTCGCCGGCCGCGGCCCCGACGCCGACGCCCCCCGGGGTGGCGACATCGTCCAGGTCGCCTCCGGCGCCGTCAACCCGCTGCGCTACGGCAAGCTCGTCGACCTCGTCCGGGAGTGGTTCACCGAGCACCCCATCTACGACGAGCACGGCCAACCCATCTCCGTGCCGCAGTGGTCGTTCCCGGGCCGGGGCCGGGTCAAGCAGCAGCTCGAACGGGCCGGGTCGGCGCTCGACAAGGCCCAGAAGGCCTTCGGCGTGCTACCCGTGCGGGGCCGCCACGCCGAGACCGCCGCCAGGCTCGAGGAGAAGCGCGACCTCGTCGACCGGGCCATGGGCTACGTCGACCTCTACGGCGCCTATGCCGAGTGTGAGGCCGTCTACGGCCTGGACCGCCTCCTCGCCCTCTGGGACGCCCTCGACGAGGCCGACCGGGCCGCCTTCGCCTTCGACCCCCGGGTCGTCGACTGGGACCGCTACGCCCCCGAGGTCCACCTGCCGTCGGTCGTCAAGGCCGGCCGGGCGCTTATGCGGCCACCCACCCGGGGCGGCCAGAGCCGCTCCCAACGACTGCGTGGCCAGATCCTCTCCCCCGACCGGCACCTCGCCGCCTTCGACCTCGAGAACACGCTTATCGCCTCCAACGTGGTGGCGTCCTACTCGTGGCTGGCCAGCCGGCGGCTGGACAGCCGCGACCGCCTCCGGTTCGTGCTCAAGACGGTCGCCGAGGCGCCCCGCCTGCTGGCCCTCGACCGCAAGGACCGCAGCGACTTCCTGCGCTACTTCTACCGCCGCTACGACGGCGCCCCGGTCGACCAGATCGCCGAGGATGCCCTCGAGCACGTCAGCGAGCTGCTCCTCGCCAAGTCCTTCCCGGCAGCCATCCGCCGCGTCCGGGAGCACCGTGCGCTCGGCCACCGCACCGTGCTCATCACCGGCGCCCTCGACTTCGTCATCGAGCCCCTCCGGCCGCTCTTCGACGACGTCGTGTGCGCGCGCCTCGGCACCGCCGACGGTGCCTACGACGGGCAGCTCACCGCCGTCCCGCCCACCGGCGAGGCCCGCTACCAGGCCCTCGTCGACCTGGCCGACGAGTACGGCCACGACCTGCGCGAGTCCATCGCCTACGCCGACTCGGCCAGCGACCTCCCCATGCTCGAGGCGGTCGGCTTCCCCGTCGCCGTCAACCCCGAGACCCGCCTCGCCGCCATCGCCCGCAAGCGCGGGTGGCTGGTGGAGGACTTCCGCAAGTCACCGGGCATGCACCGCAACCCCCTCCCCCTCGCCCCGCCGAAGGCCCGGGCACGATGAAGGCGCTCCAGTTCCGGCGCAACCTGCCCCGCTACGCCGCCGCACGGCTGGCCGGCAGCCTCACGCCCGGCGGCGGTGCCGGCGTGGGCCCGCTCCGGCTGGCCGACCTCGACCCGCCGGCGCCCCCCGGTCCCGACTGGGTCAGGGTCCTGCCCCGGCTGTCCGGCATCTGCGGCTCCGACCTGGCCACCATCGACGGCCGCTCCGCCCGCTACTTCGAACCACTCGTGTCGTTCCCGTTCGTGCCCGGCCACGAGGTCGTCGGCGACCGGGAGGACGGCACCCGCGTCGTGCTCGAACCCGTGCTGGGCTGCGTCAGCCGCAACCTCGCCCCCACCTGTCGTTCCTGCGCCGACGGACGGCTCGGCAACTGCGAACACACCACGTTCGGCGACCTCGAGCCCGGCATCCAGACCGGCTCCTGCCACGACACCGGCGGCGGCTGGGCCACGGCCTTCTCCGCCCACTCCAGTCAGCTCCACCCGGTCGACGATGCCCTCGACGACGAGGCAGCGGTGATGGTCGAGCCAACCGCCTGCGCCGTCCACGCCGCGCTCCTCGCCGACATCCCCGACGACGCCGTCGTCACCGTGCTGGGCTCGGGCACGCTGGGCCTGCTCACCATCGCCGCCGTCCGGGCGTTCGCCGCACCCCGCACGATCGTGGCCACCGCCAAGTACCCGGCCCAGCGCCGTCTGGCCACCGAACTCGGCGCCGACCTGGTCGTCGGCCCGGGCGAGGTCCGGCGGGCGGTCCGTCGGGCCGCCGGCACCCGGGCCGTCAGCACGTCCGGCGACGACGGCGCCGTCGACAGGCTCAGCGGCGGCGCCGACGTGGTCGTCGACTGCGTCGGCTCCTCGGCCAGCCTCACGGACGCCCTCGCCGTCACCCGGCCCCGTGGCCGGATCGTGCTCGTCGGGATGCCCGGCTCGGTCAGCCTCGAGCTCACCCCCCTGTGGCACCGCGAGGTCGAACTGGTCGGTGCCTACACCTATGGCACCGAGACCCTGCCCGACGGCACCACCGCCCGCACCTTCGACCTGGCGACCCGACTCGTGCAGGAGGCCGGCCTGGGGCGACTGGTGTCGGCCACCTACCCCCTGAGCCGATACCGGGAAGCCCTCGAGCACGCCGCCGCCGCCGGGCCCCGGGGTGCCGTCAAGGTCGCCTTCGACCTGCGCGGCGAGAAGGATCGCGAACGCCTGATGGAGGGCACGCCATGAGCAACGGCCACCTGGCCCCCCGACCCGGATTCGTCCTCGACGTCGACCGGACCAGCCCCCCGATCGTGTTCCACCACGGCGAGGGCTTCCGGCTCGAGAAACTGCCGGCCGACCGCTCGAGGGGCATCTACCCGGCCGCCACAACCCGCTGGGCGACTCCGAGCCGCTGCCCGCCCTGCTGCGGCCCGGCATGAAGCTCACCATCGCCTTCGACGACATCTCGCTCCCGCTGCCGCCCATGCGCCGACCCGACATCCGCCAGCGGATCATCGAGGCCGTCCTGGACCAGGCCGCCGAGGCCGGCGTCGACGACGTCCACCTCATCGCCGCGCTCGCCGTCCACCGCCGCATGACCGAGGACGAGTTGCGCCACGCCGTCGGCGACCGCGTCTACGACGCCTTCGCCCCGTCCGGGCGCCTCTACAACCACGACGCCGAGGACCCCGACGGCATGGTCGTCCTCGGCCAGACCCCGCACGGCGAGGACGTCCAGTTCAGCCGCCGGGCCGCCGAGAGCGACCTCGTCGTCTACGTCAACATCAACCTCGTCTCGATGGACGGCGGCCACAAGAGCACCGCCACCGGCCTCTCCGGCTACACCGGCCTCCGGCACCACCACAACGTCCACACCATGCACAACTCGAAGTCCTTCATGGACCGCGAGAACTCGGCGCTGCACGCCTCCAACTGGCGCATGGGCAAGGTCATCCGCGACGCCGGCGTGAAGATCTTCCAGATCGAGACCACGGTCAACAACAACACCTTCGGACGCGAGGGTCCGATGGCGATGCTCCAGAAGCGCGAGTGGGAGTGGAGCGCCAAGGACCGGGCGGCGTTCCTGGGCATGCAGCAGGGACTCAAGCTGTTGCCCACCTCGGCCAAGCGCAAGGCGTTCTCGTCGTGGCTGGCCCCCTACGAACTCACCTCCGTGCAGGCCGGCGAGGTCGAGGCCGTCCACGAGGTCACCACCGCCAACGTCTACAGGCAGCACCTCGTCCCCGTCGAGGGCCAGACCGACGTCCTCACCATGGGGCTGCCCTACATCTGCCCCTACAACGTCAACTCGATCATGAACCCGATCCTCGTGATGTGCCTCGGGCTCGGGTACTTCTTCAACCTGTACCGCGGGCGGCCCCTGGTGCGGGAGGGCGGCGTCGTGATCATGGGACACCCCACACCGTGGGAGTTCCACCCCGTCCACCACCCCAGCTACATCGACTTCTTCGAGCAGGTCCTGGCCGACACCACCGACCCGGCCGAGATCGAGAAGAAGTGGGAGAAGCAGTTCGCCGAGGACGAGTGGTACATCCACCTGTACCGCACCTCGTACGCCTACCACGGCGTGCACCCCTTCTACATGTGGTACTGGGGGGCGCACGCCATGCAGCACGTCGGCCGGGTCATCATCGTCGGCGGCGACACCGCGGCGGTGCGGCGGATGGGCTTCCAGCCGGCCTCCACCCTCCAGGACGCCCTCGAGATGGCGACCGACGTCGTCGGCCCGCAGCCCACGATCACCCACCTCAAGAACCCGCCGATCCTGATGGCGGACGTGACGTGAGCACGGTGGGCCCATGAACCACGTGCGCCTGCAGGTGGCCAAGGCCCGCGCCCGGGTGGCTCGGCTGGGCTTCCCGCTGCGCGCCGCCCCGGTGCCCAACGGCGTCGAGCCCCCGCCGCCGGTCCGGCGGACCGGCGCCGACTTCGACACGGACTGGGCGCGTTCACAGCCGGCCAGGGTCGCCCGCCTGGCGCTGGTGGAGGGCGTGATGCGCCCCGCCATGTCGGCGATCGCCTCACCGTCGGTCAAGGGCCTCGACCGGCTGGACCGGCTCGACGGGCCGGTCATCTTCGCCGCCAACCACCACAGCCACGCCGACACGCCGCTGCTGCTCACCACCGTCCCCGAGCCGTGGCGCCACCGCCTCGTCGTCGGTGCCGCCGCCGACTACTTCTTCCGCTCCAGGGTCGGCGGTTCGATCGCCGCACTCGCCATGGGGGCCATCCCGATCGAACGCACCAAGGTGGGCCGCCAGTCCGCCTCGCTGGCCACCGACCTCATCGCCGAGGACTGGAGCCTGCTGATCTTCCCCGAGGGCGGCCGCAGCCCCGACGGCTGGGGGCAGCCGTTCCGCGGCGGCGCCGCCTACCTGGCGATCCGCTGCGGCGTCCCCGTCGTCCCTGTTCACCTGCAGGGCACCGGCCGGATCCTGCGCAAGGGGAAGAAGCTGCCGCAGCCGTCGCACACCACCGTCACGTTCGGCGATCCCCTGCTGCCGGGCGAGGACGAGCAGTCCCGGGCCTTCGCCACCCGCCTCGAGGCCGCCGTGGCCGCCCTCGCCGACGAGGCCACCTCGGACTGGTGGCAGGCCCGCCGCCGCGCCCACGCCGGCACGTCGCCCGACCTGACCGGGCCCGACGTGGGCGCCTGGCGCCGCGTCTGGGCCCTCGGCGACCGCGACCGGCGCTCCCGCCGCTCCAAGCGCCGCTGGCCCGAGCTGTAGGGCCACCAACCGGGAGGGGCCGGGCGCGGCACCTGTAGCCTCGGAACCGGACACCGGCGTCCGCCTCCGGCCCGGCCCCCCGGCCGGACACCCCCGGTCCCGCCCAACCTCCGAAGACAGGAACTCCTTCCCCCCATGCCCGTCGCCGCCTCCACGCCCATCGAACTCATCCAGGGCGTCTACGCCACCCTCGACGAGCGGATCGCCACCGGCCGCGCCCGCCTCGACCGTGCGCTCACGCTGGCCGAGAAGGTCCTCGTCAACCACCTCGACGCCCCGGCCGGCGCCGGCCTCGAACGGGGCGAGTCGTACGTCGACATGCGGCCCGACCGTGTCGCCATGCAGGACGCCACCGCCCAGATGGCCTGGCTGCAGTTCATGACCGCCGGCCTCGACGAGGTCCAGGTGCCCACCACCACCCACTGCGACCACCTCATCCAGGCCCGCGACGACGCCAAGCTCGACCTGCAGGCCGCCGTCGACGGCAACGCCGAGGTCTACGCCTTCCTCGAGTCGGTCTGCGCCCGCTACGGCGCCGGCTTCTGGAAGCCCGGTTCGGGCATCATCCACCAGGTCGTGCTCGAGCAGTACGCCTTCCCCGGCGGGATGATGATCGGCACCGACAGCCACACCCCCAATGCGGGCGGCCTCGGCATGGTCGCCATCGGCGTGGGCGGCGCCGACGCCGTCGACGTCATGACCGGCTTCCCGTGGAACTTCAGGTGGCCCAAGCTCATCGGCGTGCACCTGACCGGCGAACTGGACGGCTGGGCCGCCCCCAAGGACGTGATCCTCAAGGTCGCCGACATCCTCACCGTCAAGGGCGGCACCGGCGCCATCGTCGAGTACTTCGGCCCCGGCGCCCGCAGCCTGTCGGCCACCGGCAAGGCCACCATCTGCAACATGGGCGCCGAGATCGGCGCCACCACCTCGTTGTTCGCCTACGACGACGCCATCGGCCGGTACCTCAAGGCCACCGGCCGGGAGGCCGTCGCCGACGCCGCCGACGCCGTCGCCCACCACCTGCGTGCCGACGACGACGTCGAGGCCAACCCGGCCGACTACTTCGACCAGGTCATCGAGATCGACCTGTCCACCCTGTCGCCGCACATCAACGGCCCCCACACCCCCGACCTGGCCCGCCCGGTCGCCGACCTGGGCGCCGAGGCGACCGCCAACGGCTGGCCCCTCGAGGTCAGCGCCGGCCTGATCAGGTGCCGCTGCTCGTCACCCCCGGCTCCGAGCAGGTCCGGGCCACGATCGAGCGGGACGGCCTGCTGGCCGACTTCGAGGCCCTCGGCGCCACCGTGCTGGCCAACGCCTGCGGCCCGTGCATCGGCCAGTGGGACCGCCAGGACGTCGACGACGGCGTCCCCAACTCCATCGTCACCAGCTACAACCGCAACTTCCCGAAGCGCAATGACGGCTACGCCACCACCCACGCCTTCGTGACCTCGCCCGAGACGGTCATCGCCCTCACGTTGGCCGGCCGCCTCGACTTCGACCCGGCCAACGACACCATCACCAACGAGGACGGCGAGGAGGTCCGCCTCGCTATCGGGCCCGGCGAGGAACTGCCCGCCGCCGGCTTCGACCCCGGTTCCGACACCTTCCAGGCCCCGCCCGAGGACGGCAGCGGCGTCGAGGTCGTGGTATCGCCCACCAGCGACCGCCTCCAGGTCCTCACCCCGTTCCCGGCCTGGGACGGCGAGGACCTCGCCGACCTGCCGGTGCTCGTCAAGGCGCAGGGCAAGTGCACCACCGACCACATCTCGATGGCCGGCCCCTGGCTGCGCTACCGAGGCCACCTCGAGAACATCTCCGGCAACGTCTACATGGGCGCCGTCAACGCCCACGGCGGCGAGGTCGGTGTCGGCCTCGACGTCACCGACGGCGAGCGCCGTCCCTACCCCGAGATCGCCAAGCGCTACCACGAGGCCGGCATCCAGTGGGTCGCCGTCGGTGACGAGAACATGGGCGAGGGCTCGTCCCGCGAGCACGCCGCCATGGAGCCCCGCTTCCGTGGCGCCCGGGCCGTCATCGCCCGCTCGTTCGCCCGGATCCACGAGACCAACCTCAAGAAGCAGGGCGTCCTGTCGCTGACGTTCGCCGATCCGGCCGACTACGACCTGATCGGCGAACGGGACCGGATCAGCGTGAACGGCCTGGCCGACCTGGCACCCGGCCGGCCAGTCGAGGTCGTGATCGCCCACGTGGACGGCACGAGCAGCACCATCAGCACGAACCACACCTTCTCGGACGGCCAGATCGAGTGGTTCCGCGCCGGCAGCGCGCTCAACCTCATTCGAGCCCAGACCCGGGGTTGAGCCCCGGGTCCTGCGCGGCCCTCACGACGCCGGGACTCAGACCAACCGCGCGTCCACGCCGATCTCGCCGGTCCAGGCCCACAACAGCACGCACGGCGGGTCCAGGTCGGGATCCGGCTCCGGAACCCCGGACCTTCCCCCGAACCAGAGCTCATGTGGCTCGTCCGGCGCGTTGTGGGCGAATTCGCCGGGTGAGTCCCCCGGTGACACGGGGACCAGTTCCACCCTGGTCCCGTCCGCGCCGCGGAAGCCGACGTCGCCCGCCAGCACGTGGTACGCCTCCTCGGCGGGGTGGGCGTGTCGGGGATAGTGCAGCCCCGCCCCCCAGACGCCCACGCCGACGGCCACCCGGTCGCTGTGCAGCACCGCTCCCTCGGCGGGACCGACGAGGCGCACGTAGCCGTAGTTGCGGACGAACTCCGGCGGGAGGGTGTCCAGATAGGCCCGGGTCTGTGTCCAGGGCAGGTGCGGGGCGAGGTCCAGGAAACGCGTCAGAAGGGAATCCGGTTCGCCGTCCGTCTCCAGGCGCTCCAGCAGGCCGGCAACCGGCAGCGGGTCGGGAGACGGCGAACCGACAGGGCCCTCGAGGACGGTTGAGAGTTCCTCGGCGACGGTTGCGAACATCGCGGGTCCGTCGAGGGCGCGCTCCGCATAGAACCGCCTCAGGTCGTGGATGAACCCGCGGAGTGCCTCACCCACCGGGTCGGACCGGTTCAGACCTGTTCGAGCCGGTAGCCGCGGTTGCGGGCCTCGGCCAGGGTGTCGGGCCCGAAGCAGAGGTACGCGTCGCTGGCCATCAACTCGTCGAGCACGATGGCCATGGCCTCCTCGTCGACGACCTCGTCGAGGTCGTAGACCTGCTGGGTGCGCTTGTCGCCGAGGAAGCGGTGGTGGGCGAAGGCCGAGGGACGGGAGGCGGCGCTCATGGATCGGAGCGTACCCGGCGACCCGCCGCAGCCCGGGAAGCGACCAGAGTACGGATTCGTACTCTCCTGGCCCGCGCCACTAGGTTGCAGCCGTGGGTTCCCCCTCTCCGACCGCCATCTACACCGCCGCGGCCGTCCACACGCTCGACCCCTCCCGGCCGACCGCCGAGGCGGTCGCCGTGCGGGACGGACGGTTCCTCGCCGTCGGCACGGTCGACGACCTCCTCCGCATCGACGGCGCCACCGTCGACGGGTCCCTCGAACGGTCCGTGCTGCTGCCGGGCTTCGTCGAGGCGCACAGCCACACCATGGCGGGCGGCATGTGGCTCCACACCTACTGCGGGCGCTTCGACCGCCGCGGCCCGGACGGCCACGTCTGGCCGGGATGCACCGACCTGGCGGCCGTCATCCAGCGGCTCCGCGAGGCCGAGGCCGACCTCTCGGCCGCCGGCGCCGGTCCCGACGCTGGCCTGGGGCCTCGACCCCATCTACTACCCGGGCGAGCGCCTGGTGGCCCGCCACCTGGACCTCGTCTCGACGACCAGGCCGATCTTCGTGATGCACGCCAGTTGCCACCTGGCGACCGTCAACACGGCGCTCATGGAGCTCGACGGCATCGGTCCCGACACCGACATGGAGGGCCTCCCCAAGGACGGCTCCGGCTGGCCGATCGGCGAACTCCAGGAGCCCGCCGCCATGGTCCTCGCCGACTCCGCCTTCCGGAAGTTCTGGGGGCGCATGCGCGCCGAGGAGTCCCTCTGGAACTTCGGCAGGAAGGCCCGCAACACCGGCACCACCACGCTGACCGACCTCGGCAACCGGTCCTCGACCGATCCGGCCGAGATCGAGCGCTTCCGGAAGGCCGTCGACCACGACGACTTCCCCGCCCGCCTCTCGGTCTTCCACATGCCGACCCCGGGCACCCCGGAGGCCCTCGAGGAGGCTGCGGCCGCCGTGGTCGCCACGAGGGCCGAGTCCAGCGACAAGCTGCGGTTCGGGCACGTCAAGCTCGTCGTCGACGGCTCCATCCAGGGCTTCACGGCCCGGTTGCGCTGGCCCGGCTACCTCCAGGAGGGCAACGGCATCTGGGTCGTGCCGCCCGAGCAGGTCGCCGACATCCTGCGCCCCTACCACCGGGCGGGCCTGTTGATCCACGTGCACTGCAACGGCGACGAGGCCGTCGACGTGTACCTCGAGGCCGTCGAGGACCTGCTCACCGAGCATCCCCGGTTCGACCACCGCCACACCGTCCAGCACTGCCAACTCACCAGCCCCGGCCAGTACCGGCGCATGGCCGGCCTCGGCATGTGCGCCAACGTCTTCGCCAACCACACCTGGTTCTGGGGCGACCAGCACGCCAGCGAGACGGTCGGACCGGACCGGGCCGCCCGGATGAACTCGGCGCGCACCGCCCTCGACCTCGGGGTGCCGCTCTCGATGCACTCGGACGCCCCCGTCACGCCGCTCGGCGGCCTGCACGTGGCGTGGTGCGCCGTGAACCGCCTGACCCCCAGCGGCACCGTCCTCGGCCCCGAGGAGCGCATCTCCGTGGCCGAGGCCCTCCACGCCATCACGATGGGTGCGGCCCACCAACTCGAGATGGAGGACGAGGTCGGCAGCATCTCGCCCCGCAAGCACGCCGACCTCGCCATCCTCGAGGCCGACCCCTTCGCCATCGACCCGGTCGAACTCCGGGACATCCCGGTCCGCGGCACGATGCTCGGCGGCAGGATCCTCGAGGCCGACTGAGGGCCGCACGCGCGCCCTGTCCCCGCCAGACTGGACGCATGACCGCCGGCAGCACGCGCCTCCCACTGACCGTGGTCGGGGGCTACCTCGGGGCGGGCAAGACCACCCTCGTCAACCGGCTCCTCGCCGATCCACGTGGACAGCGCATCGCGGTCCTCGTCAACGACTTCGGCGAGATCGGCATCGACGAGGTGCTCATCGGCGAGGCCTCCGACGATCCCAGCATCCTGTCGCTGGCCAACGGCTGCGTGTGCTGTTCGCTGGCCGAGGGCTTCGCCGAGACCCTCGGCAAGGTCCGCGAGATGGCACATCGCCTCGACCGGGTGGTCGTGGAGGTCAGCGGCGTGGGCGAGCCGGCCAAGGTGGCCAGATGGTCGCGTACCCCGGGCTTCAGCCCGGACGGCGTCGTCGTGGTCGTCGACGGCTCCCGGATCGGCGAGCAGTTGGAGGACCGCCGCATCGGCGAGACGGTCGCCGCCCAGGTGGCCGATGCCGACCTGCTGCTGCTCACCAGGGCCGACCTGCTCGACGACGAGGCGCTCGCGGCCGCCGAGGCGGTGCTTCAGCCCGCGACTCCACCCATGCCGAACACGTCTCCTGCTCACGAGTCCTCAGGGAGCCGATCCACCGGGACACGCTCGACCTGTGGTTCCAGGTCCGACCGCGTGGCGTCGTGCGCGCCAAGGGGATTCTCCGGATGGACGGGTCACCCGACATGCGCAGCGTCGTCCAGGTGGCCGGCAACCACACCTCGGTCACGACCTCGGGCGCCTGGAGCGGCGACGAACCCGGCGGTGAGGCCGGGGCCGGCGCCGTCGTGGCCATCGCCGTGCCCGGCACCCCCCGTGCGGCGCTCGTGAAGTGGCTGGGGATGCTCGGCTCCTGACCGGGGACAGCCCCGGCCAACCGGAGACCAGGCCCTCAGCCGCGCAGGTCCCGCTGCCGCGTCACCGCCTCGACGGCCAGCCGGTCGGCCTCGTCGTTCCAGCGGTCGCCCGAATGGCCCTTCACCCAGCGAAACGTCACGTCGGAACCGCTGCCCTCCCGGGACCGGACCAGGTCGATCAGGGGCTCCCAGAGGTCCCGGTTCTTGACCGGCTGCCGGGACGAGTTCCTCCAGCCGCGTCGGAGCCAGGCCTTCCACCAGCCCTCCTCGAAGCACTTCACGACGTAGGTGGAGTCGCTCACCACCAGGACCGGCCCGTCGAACACCCGCAACGCCTCGAGCACCGCCGCCACCTCCATGCGCTGGTTGGTGGTCCGCGGCTCGTAGCCGGCGGCGAACGGCCCGTCGGGTACCACCCACGCCCAACCCCCGGGCCCGGGGTTTCCCGAGCAGGCGCCATCCGTGTACACGTGGAGCCGGTCGCTCGCCGGAGGGGGGCCGTCCCCGCCGGGTTCGGGCGCAGCCACGGGATCCGGGTCGAAGAGGCTCACGGAGGGCGACCCTAGCCAGAGGTCGCTTGCGCCCCCGGGCACCCCGGGAATCCCCGGGAATCCCCGGGACCCGGACGCCCGAATCCCTGTCAAGATGACCGGGTGATCGACGGCTTCACCCACCAGTTGCCGGACGCCGACCCGGACGAGACGAAGGAATGGCTGGACTCCTTCGACGCCCTCGTCGACCGGTCCGGACGTCGTCGGGCCCGCTTCATGCTGGCCAAGCTGATGGAACGGGCCGGCGAACTCAACGTCGGCAACGCCCCGCCCACCTGGACCCCCTACGTCAACACCATCGCCACCGAGGACCAGCCCTGGTTCCCCGGCGACGAGTTCATCGAGCGACGCATCCGGGCGTTCATCCGGTGGAACGCCGCCGCCATGGTGATCAACGCCAACAAGACCGCCGACGGCATCGGCGGGCACCTCTCCACCTTCGCCTCGTCGGCGTCGCTCTACGAGGTCGGCTTCAACTGGTTCTTCCGCGGCAAGGACGACGGCCAGCCCGGCGACCACGTCTACTTCCAGGGCCACGCCGCCCCCGGCGTGTACGCCCGGGCGTTCCTCGAACGGCGCCTCGACGAGGCCCACCTCGACCGCTTCCGGATGGAGATCGGCGGCGGCGGGCTGTCCAGCTACCCGCATCCCCGCCTGATGCCGGACTTCTGGGAGTTCCCGACGGTCTCCATGGGACTCGGTCCCATCAACTCCATCTACCACGCCCGCTTCGACAGGTACCTCCAGAACCGCCGCATCGACGAGACCGCCGACTCGCGGGTGTTCTGCTT
>LUMJ01000206.1_pt1 | contig 19560 bp, 16 predicted proteins | sample 729631 | NCBI WGS metagenome assembly LUMJ01 (sample SAMN03860266, study PRJNA289734) | marine metagenome | biome: seawater column; feature: ocean; material: water; isolation source: Red Sea water column Station 22 - depth 500m | place: Saudi Arabia: Red Sea | collected 2011-10-15 | depth 500 m
ATATTCAAATTCAATTTAATTTCTACTCCTTAGATAACGTCAAATAAGTAAACTTGGAAGAGTATCTATTAAAAAAAGAATCATGAGTTCCAATATTGTACAATCCCTAGTTGTACCTTGTAATGATTTGGCAGAAACGCTTGATTTCTTTACAGAAAAAAATGAATTTCGCCTTCATCGTATTTATCCAGCTGAAGATCCATCCATAGCCGATATTGAAAACCATGATCGATATATTCGTTTAGTCAAAAAAGAAACAGGTCCTTATCCAGATTATCATGCGATTAATGGAGGTTCCACGGAAGATTTATTCATTGAATCCGTGGACCTTAATCCACCGATGGAAATCCCTTCTGTTAAACATGCTTTTGAAGCAACACATTTGAGCGATGATTCAGATTGGGTCATCGGTCGAGTTGGTATGGAGTACCGAAACCTCATTAGTGAAGAAAACGAAAGATTTGGTGCTTCCCATATTCGAATCACCAAAGGTGGACCCGTTGAAGATTATGTCCATTTTCACCAAATCAGATTTCAAATGATTTATTGCTATAAAGGCTGGGCAAAAGTGGTCTATGAAAATCAAGGTGAATCAATAATAATGAAATCGGGGGATTGTGTTCTTCAACCGCCTGGAATTCGTCATCGTGTATTAGAGAGTTCAACAGGCTTGGAAGTGATCGAAATCAATAGTCCAGCCAAGCATATGACCGGAAGGGATCATTCCATTAATCTACCATCGGAAAAGGTGGATTCAGATCGATTATTTAACGGGCAGAAGTTTTTACATTACCAAGCCAGTTCTGGAAATAATGGAGAACTGGGAATACTAGAGGCAACCAATGGGATGATGCGTGCCAGTATTATTCATTCTAAGAATCAATTCAGTCAAAACTTAGAAGGAAAGTTTTTATTCAATTTTGTATTGAAGGGTGATTGTGAATTAGTTTTTGACAAAAATTATTCATTTTCATCAGGAGGTTCCTTCATTTTTCCTGCCGGAAAGGAATTATTGTTAAATCATTGCTCAAATGATTTAACAATACTGCAAGTGGAGGAATTCCCTTAAGGAGGCTATTTGAGTCAGAGGCGTTTCCTTTAAAAGGAATAGGTTAGTGAAAGATTCATGTAGGATTGTTTAAGGTCAAACTTCATCGTTCCCAATTCTGCATCTTTCTCCTCTTGAGAATAATTATAGATATTATAAGAAGCTTCTGCACCAATGGGAAATAAAGGAGGTTTTATCCTTAAACCGAATCCATAACCAAGGCCCGGATCAATTCCTTCTTCAAATGACTTTGCAATACCTATGCGAACTACTCCACGCGCAAAAGGTACTCCAAATGGCAGTTTTACGATACTATATGCAAAAATCTGATTACTTGGCCCACCATCTTCATCATCACTTTCTGAAGCTATGTTTAGTTCAGCACCTACGCCAACAAGGCTAGCCAGCATGAAATCATATCCAACAGTAAAGCCTAAACCTTCAGCAGTCATTGTCTCTGTACCTGGTAAGTTAATTCCTTCAACTAGAGCTAGGGCTTTCATCTCAGCGGGAAAAGATGGGGTTACTTTCATTTTTCTAGATACATCGACTCCCACTCTTAGTTGAGCTGAAGCTATCGTAGTTACAGCAATAATTAAAAAACTGATCTTTTTCATTTTGATTCATACTCCTTTAGTACGTTCAATATTAATCTATAACAAAATACCTAGATAAGCAAATTAGGGTTTGTTTGTAGCGGAGGAGGGACTCGAACCCCCGACACGTGGATTATGATTCCACTGCTCTAACCAGCTGAGCTACTCCGCCAAAAATCGCTTTAAAAAAGCCAGAAAAGTTACAGGATTCGTATCTGTTTCTTCAATCAATTTGTATGCGATATTTACCTATTTCACTTTTAATTTCCGCCGCTTTCAATAGACTAAATAGGTCGCAATCATTTTCATTCGTATTGTTCAAAGGAGAGCTAATGTATCAATCCATTGAAGAATTTATGGGCCACATCGAGGCCAAGAATCAGGGCGAAAAGGAATTCCATCAGGCCGTTCATGAAGTAGTCGAATCCATTTGGGGGTTTTTACAAGATCACCCTGATTACCTTCATTCAAAAGTATTGGAAAGAATTACGGAACCGGAACGTGTTATCATGTTTCGAGTACCGTGGCGAAATGACCGTGGTGAAGTGGGGGTAAATCGCGGGTTCCGTGTACAGTTTAATTCAGCTATAGGACCATATAAAGGTGGTTTACGATTCCATCCATCGGTTAATCTTGGTATCCTCAAGTTTCTTGGCTTTGAACAGGTATTTAAAAATAGTTTAACCACTTTACCCATGGGTGGTGGTAAAGGCGGATCTGATTTTGATCCAAAAGGAAAATCGGATAATGAAGTAATGAGCTTTTGCCAATCGTTTATGACAGAATTGTGCCGTCACATCGGTCCTGACACAGATGTACCTGCAGGGGATATTGGTGTAGGTGGTCGTGAGATTGGTTATCTTTTTGGCCAATACAAACGTATTCGTAATGAATTTACCGGTGTCCTAACCGGTAAGGCATTGAATTGGGGCGGCAGCTTGATACGGCCTGAAGCCACCGGTTATGGCTGTGTTTACTTCACCGATGAAATGCTTAAGACCAGGGATGAATCATTTGAAGGGAAAACAGTAGCTATTTCCGGTTCTGGAAATGTAGCCCAATTTGCTGCTGAAAAAGTCAATGACCTGGGTGGTAAAGTCGTGACACTTTCGGATTCGGGTGGCTCTATCCATGATGCAAAGGGTATTGATGCTGAAAAATTAAATTATGTTATGGAACTGAAAAATGTGAAGCGTGGCCGTATAAAAAAATATGCTGATAAATTTGGTGCGACTTATTTGGATGGAAAGCGGCCATGGAGTGTGCCATGTGATGTCGCATTACCTTGTGCCACTCAAAATGAGATCAGTGCAGCTGAAGCTAAGACTCTGGTAAAAAATGGATGTACAGCTGTAGCGGAAGGTGCAAACATGCCTTCCGAGCCAGATGCCATTGAAGTTTTTCTTGGTAATAAGATCCTGTTTGGTCCTGGTAAAGCCGCAAATGCGGGAGGCGTCGCAGTTTCCGGTTTAGAAATGAGCCAAAATTCAATGCGTATTGCCTGGAGCAGGGAGGAAGTAGATCAAAAATTGCACAGTATTATGCAGAATATTCATTCTGTCTGCGTTGACCGTGGGGATGAAGGTAAATTTACAAATTATGTAAATGGCGCCAACATTGCCGGGTTTATCAAAGTTGCCGATGCTATGATAGATCAGGGAGTGGTTTAATTACGTATTAATTATATTCCCGTTGATTCCTGTTCATCCATTGATTGCTGGATAGGATCTAGCGGTTTAATAATTGATCCTTCCCCCGTTTGGCCATCAATTGTGACTGTTAGTGATCGCTCTATATTGATCCATTTGGTATATTTGCCATCCTTCTTAACATTCTGATCCAATAACCATTTCATATTTAAGCGATCTTGTTTGTTTTTATGATTAATAGTGAAATAACCGATCCGCATACTGGTGACATTTTGGAAAAAATGACTGCCAAAAGAGGGATCAACGGGAAAATCTTTCATACCAACCTCTACAATCACCTTAGCATTCGATATCTGATTCCAATTAACAGGTATTCCTAACCATGGGTCGGCTGAACCCCATCGTCCAGGACCAATTAATATATATTTTTCTCCCTTAGGAATTTTACTGTTAATCTTTTCGATTTCTTTTGTGATAGCTTGGGTGTGAGATGCATTAAATGTTTTGGGATCAACTACAATAATATTTTGAATATTTTCAATAAGGCCGTTTCCCAAAGCTACAGAACTCGAACAAATAATGTTTTTCTTGTCTATCGTATCAAATTCTTGCATGCGATCAATACCTCCAATGACCATTGGTTTGATCTGTAATAGACAGAATTCATGTTTTTGATTCTTATCTTTATTGAGATTAATAGCATATTCAATTTCCACTGGACATCCGAGTGTATCTTCTCCCATAGATAAAACATCTTTGAGTAGATCTGAAATAGGGGCTGTGTTCCATTTGAGTAAAGAAGGGAAAGTGATCACACGAGTACCATCATGGCGCAAGGAATCGCGAATTACGTTATCTTCATCTGAAACAACACTGCCTGCCCAATGTAATTCTCCATCCGTTTCAGCAACTGATAAATCGAAAACATTTGTATTTTCTTGCTTTCCATTTTGTTGGGGGTTAAACCCACTGTTAAGGTTTAGTGCATAAAATTTATTTTGAGAATTTGAGATGGTTGATTTTACCGAAAAATACTGGGGGATAATGCCTGGGTATTGAGGAGAAAAACGAAGAGACTTTTCTCCTTCGGCAACAGTCCGGCCTAGGCCTAAGGCGAGGAATGCAACTCCTTCTTCGCGTTTCATATAAGAAATTGGATAATAGTTAAAACTTTGGGCTGAACCGCTAGCAGAAGGATAATACCTATCTTGATGCTGTTTACCGATTAATTCCATAACGATCACAGCCATTTTTTCTTCTTCATGGTGATGGACAGATCCTTCAATCAATGCTTTGGGTTCTTTAAAATAGGTTGAGGCGTATACCGCCTTAATGGCTTTAATCAGTTCTTCAAGTCGTGTCTTTTTGGATTTATTGGAATTGGGAAGCATAAAAGTGGAATACATCCCAGCCAAGGGTTGATACTGGGAATCTTCCAAAAGACTTGATGATCGAACGGCAAGCGGATATTTAACGTCGTTTAAATAACGGTTTAGGGTAGATATCAATTCTTTTGATAGAGAAGCATTGGTAAATGCCTTGATGATGGCTTTATCAGATTTCTTTTTAGAAAAGGCAACTTTCCACAATTTATTTTCATCCATGAATAGATCGAACTCATCTGTGCCGATAACAGCTACTTTTGGAATACGCAAATCAATATTAGAATATCTCTCATTTATTTTTGCGTCCGAAAGCATATTATTTGCAAATGCCAGTCCTCTTGCCTTTCCTCCTAAAGATCCAGTTGCAAGTCGTACGAAATCAAGTTTTTCATGTTTAGCAGTATGAGAATATTGAACAATCCGGCCTTCATGATGGGCTTGTATTCCAATGTCAACTTGTTCAATTATTAATTTACGCAAAACCTCTAAATCATTGAAATCGTGTACTTTAAGTGGTCTTAAATTTGAAGCTATATAAAACTCTCCTCTTACGGCTAACCAATTTGAAAAATGGTTTTTAGAGGCATGGTATTCCAAAGATTTAATGGAAATTTTCTTAAGTGATTTACGAAAACCAGATAAGTCGGTGGCACGGGAAATTTCTTTTCCACGTAGATTACGAAATATAAAATCACCAAAACCAAAATTGTTAACGATAAAATCTTCGAGATCCTGGAGCAACGTTGGAGATTTCTTATAAATGAACGCGGCTTTTACTTTTTTTGCATCTTTACTATAAACTTGTTTCGTGGATTGAAGAACAATGGGCATGTCAGAATCCTTTTTACGAATATATTCGATCAGTTCTACCCCAGCATGGGAGTTTAATTTGCCATTTTTTGGAAATCGTACATCAGAAATAAATCCTAAGATATTATGGCGGTACTTATGATAATAATCTGTTGCTTGTTCGTAGGATGATGCCAAGATTATTTTTGGTCTTGCACGGAACAATAATAACCGATCAATATCAGATAAGCTTTTGTCAATTAGATCGCGGGCATGCTTCAGTGCCGTTCGATAAATTAATGGCAAAATAATGGAATAGTATCGTGGATTATCTTCCACCACAATAATTGCACGAATATCAGCTATTTTATAATCGCGATGGAGATTCATTTTATCTTCTATATTTTTGATAATAGCAGGGAATACATTAGCATTACCCGACCAAATAAAGATTTTATCAATGATTCTTTCCAAACGTTTCTCTGGCAAATGGGTGATTTCGGATTCATCAAAAGCAAGCAGGATAATTGGTTTATCTGGAAAAGATTCTTTGACCTTCTCCCCAAAGGTAATGGGATCCATGTCAGCTATGCGCATCATTACAATTACCAGGTCATAGCTACGATCAGATAACATTTGTAACCCAATAGTTGCATTTTTTGCATGCCAGACTCTGGGTGCATAACTAAGATTCATACCCAGATATTCGTACAGGATCTGCTGAGTAAGACGCCCGTCTTCCTCTAAAATAAATGCATCATAGGGACTTGCCACAAGTAGTATCTCGTGGATGCGGTGGAGCATCAAATCTTGGAAATTGATGGATGCTATTGTTTCGGATGACATATTGTGCCCAATTCAAAATTAATGTACTTAACCATCGATATAAATAGAATTATCCATAGATTCCTGCAAAGCGTTATGATATCATTTGATCCAACCGTAATACAAAGGAATATTTATACCGTTTTGAAAATAAACGTGAGGGGGAAGAACGACTTCAAAATATGGAAAATGCATTTGTAAATTCTCAATCTTTGAAAGAGTTGGAAATCGGAAATATTGATAATGTATTAACAACAGGTGTAGCGAACTGCATTGGCAGGAACTATTAGTTTTAACCATATGATGAGCTTTACCTTAGTAACATCTACAATTTATAATATGAAAAACCTGCGTGATTAAATCTCTCAAAACGTTTGAATTAAAAGAAAAACGTGTCCTTATTCGTGTTGATTTTAATGTGCCAATAACAAATGATCGTGTTGTGGATGATTTTCGAATTCGCGCTGTTTTACCCACTATTCAGTATTGTTTGAAATCAGGAGCAAATATTGTATTAATGTCTCATTTGGGTCGGCCCAACGGAAATAATAATTCCGAATTAAGTTTAATCCCTGCTGGTGAGACATTAGCGGACCTATTAGAAATGCCAATAAAATTTTCGGATGATTGTGTATCTGAAGATGCCCATGATGTTTCTCTGGGATTGCGCGGTGGTGAAATTCATTTGCTTGAAAATTTACGCTTTCACGCTGAAGAAACACAAAATGATCCTGATTTCAGTGCCAAATTAGCTAAACATGGTCAGGTATTTATTAATGATGCGTTTGGTACGGCCCATCGAAGTCATTCATCCAACTCCGGAGTAACTAAAAATTTTACACACAAGGGAATGGGTTTTCTCGTTGAAAAGGAATTGCAGTTTTTGGCTGAAGCTATGACAAAACCAAAATGCCCTCTAACAGTGATTTTAGGAGGAGCTAAAATTGATACAAAATTGAATTTGATTCACCATTTCATTGGCAATGCAGATCATATTCTCATAGCTGGAGCTATGGCTCATCCATTTTTAATAGCACAGGGCAAGGATGTAGGTAATACAACTGTAGATGCATCCATGATTGTTGCTGCAAAAACTATTATGTCTAAAGCACGAGGGAAAACCAAATTAATTTTTCCAATAGATTTTGTGTGCGCAGAATCAACTGATCATGGGGGTGTTACAGAAATTTGTGATGTAGGTAAAATTCCAAATGATTTAATGGGCCTAGATATTGGTCCTGGAACGATAAATCAATTTTCTGAAATTATAGAAAATTCGGGGACCATTTTATGGAATGGACCAATGGGAGTGTTTGAAGTGGATGGGTTTCATCACGGCACACAAAAGATAGCAGAAAAAATCGCGGCAGTAACAGAAAAAGATATAATGACAATCATTGGTGGTGGAGATTTAGCTGCGGCAATAAAACAATTTGGATTAATGAAGAAGGTTAGCCACGTCTCAACAGGGGGCGGAGCATCTTTAGAATTATTATCAGGGAATACATTACCCGCGATTTATTCATTGGAGATTTAAGTTGGATACTAAGCCTATTATCGCGGGAAACTGGAAGATGCATAAATCAGTTGAAGAAGGTGTCTCTTTCGTCGATAAAATCAAAAATCGTATATTGGATAAGGTAGAAGCAAAGGTTATATTCTGCCCGCCTTTTACGTCGCTCTTTTCCATCGTTAAAGCATTAAATGGTACAGATTTCGGTGTTGGCGCACAAAATACCCATTTTGATGTGCAGGGTGCCTACACTGGAGAAATATCAATTGGGATGCTGAAATCTACAGGAGTTCAGTATGTGATTCTTGGACATTCGGAACGTCGCCATATCTTTGGCGAAACGGATATATGGATTAATAAAAAAATTCATGCTACTTTGAATGCGGAGCTTGTACCTATCTTTTGTATAGGTGAAACACTGGATGATCGTAAATCGAATCAAACTGCCCAGGTTCTTGAAAATCAATTAAACCTTGGTCTTCAAGGTATGGAATCGATTGATCCTCTAAAAATGATTATAGCCTATGAACCGGTATGGGCCATTGGTACAGGTGAAACTGCTTCCCTTCATCAGGTAGCGGAAGCCCATGGTTATATTCAATCGGTCCTAGAAAGAATGTTTGGACAAGTTGGGTATGAAGTGCCGATACTCTATGGTGGATCAGTAAATGAAAATAATGCTGCGGAATTAATTCAAACCGATTGTGTATCTGGTTTTCTCATCGGTGGAGCGAGTATAAAAGAAGAGAGTTTTTGTAACATAGTAGAACAAGTATCAAAATTTTATAAGAGGTAAAACGTGTTAGGATTTTTAATCACAGTTCATGCAATTATCAGTTTATTACTAATTACAGTTGTATTAATGCAGGCAAGTCAAGGTGGTGGTTTAGCCGGTTCTATTGGCGGTCAAACAACCAATGCTATATTCGGAGGACGTGGTGCTGCAACTGCTTTAAGTAAAATCACAACTTATCTTGCTATTGCTTTTATGGGTTTAGCGCTTTTGATTAGTTTGATTGGTTCACCAACTACTAGTGGGGCTAATTCGGTTATCGAACAAGCGCAGGAGGAAAGGACTTTATCACCAAACACTGATGGATTGGCATTGCCTACGCCACCAGTACAAGATGCTGAAAAAATCAATAACTGATATGGGCCGAAGTGGTGGAATTGGTAGACACGCAGGCTTGAGGGGTCTGTGGGGGAAACCCCGTGCCGGTTCAAGTCCGGCCTTCGGCACAAGAAAATTTAAATAAGGGATCATATTAAGATGTGTAAAAAGATATTTAAAATTTTTGTATTTATAGGTATTGTTTTTTCTCAATCTCCAGATGAATTATACAATGCTGCTAATATAAGTCTAGAAGCAGGAAATATTTCCGAAGCAGAAACTGGTTTTAATGCAGCACTTGAGGCTGATCCCACATTTGCTCCTGCATATCTAGGACTAGCTCAGATTTCAATCAGGAAAGGTGATTTATCTAAAACACAGCAGTATATAAAAGAAGCAATCGAAGCTGATCCTGAAAGTCAAGAATTTCGTGATGAATTTGATCGATTGAATGAATTAAATACACTTATGAGTAAAGGAATTCGATCCATGAAAAACGGCGATATGGAAGATGCTTTTATATCCTTTAGGATCGCTTACGAAAAATTTCCTCATTATCCAGAATCGGTATTTAATATGGGTTTAGGATATATGCGCAATAAAGAATATATGGAAGCAGTGAAAAATTTTCACAAAACCATGGAAATCAATCCTGAACATAAAAATGCTTTGGCAGCAATAAAAAATGTAGCTAAAAACTTTTTTAATTCCGCAAATCAATCTTATAAAAGAGGTGATTTGGAAAGCGCCCTTAGTTCATATGAAAGAGTGCTGGAAGTTGATGAAACATTTTATCAGTCGTATTACCAAATTGGTGTGATCAAGTCGAAAATGGGTGACAAGGATGAAGCTATACAATCCTACGAAAAAGCGCTTGAGGTCAACCCTCAATTCTATAAAGGTTATTTTGCTTTAGGTCTGGCCAAAAGCGGACTCAATGATGATGAAGGGGCTATTGTAGCTCTACAAACGGCTGTCGATATCTACCCAGGGTATGACAAAGCTTATGGTGCAATGAGCGATATTTATATTCGTAATAAAAATTATGAAAAAGCTAAACAAGTCTTGAACATGTCAATTACAGTCAATCCAAATTATGCTAAAGGATATGCAAACATGGGTATGATATTTACTGAAGAGCAGGATTGGAACCAAGCAACATCTAATTTAGTCATGGCTACGACATTGAACGATCGTGATGTCATGAGTCTTTTTAGACTGGCTGGTGCTTATAATGCAACTGGAAACTGTTCTGAAGCAAGAGATGCGTCCCGTAAGAGTACTGAACTGAAAAATCGATTTGGTGGTGGTTGGTTTGAGTTAGGCGTAGCTGAATGGTGTGATGGAAAGGGAAATAAAACTGCTGCCATAAATGCTTTTGAAAAAGCTAGAAACGATCGCGCTTGGCGTAAAATGGCTGAGTACGAAATCGATAAAGTAAAAAATCCCCAGAAATACGAAAATTAATTTTAATGATACGGTTTAAAATCGATGATTCAAGCGATCATCTTTGACTTAGATAATACACTTTTAGATTTTATAAAGATGAAGCAATTTGCAGTGAAAGCTGCAATTACTGCAATGAATGAAGCTGGTCTAAATGTTGATGAAGAAAAAGCATATCAGGATATATTTGATTTATATGTTAATAAGGGATGGGAGAACCAACAGGTATTTGATGATTATTTAAATCAGACTATTGGTGAGGTCAGTAACAAGATATTAGCAGCAGGTATTGTTAACTATCGCCGTGCTCGTGAAGCGACATTGCTGGTTTATCCTAATGTAAATAAAACGTTAATTGAATTGATCAAAATGGGGATTAAACTGGCCGTCGTATCGGATGCCCCAAGTCGGGAAGCTTGGATGCGCTTGTATTATTTAAATCTTCACCACGTTTTTGATCCTGTTTTGACATTTGATGATACGGGTGTGCGAAAACCATCACCAAAACCATTTCAAATGGCTTTGGATTATTTGAAAGTAAAACCAGAAGAAGCACTGATGATTGGTGACTGGCCTGAACGAGATGTAGTTGGGGCCAAACAAATTGGTATAAAAACAATTTTCGCACGATATGGCGACACATTTGGGACGCTTGATTCAGGCGCTGACTGGGATATAAATGATATATATGAGGTTGTAGATATTGTCAAGGAGTTGAGTGACGTCTAATACTTTCATCGGAACGGATATCGTTTCGGTTAAACGAGTTGCTCTGTTGTTGAAAGAACACGAGGATCGATTCAAAGAAAAATCCTTTTCAATAAACGAAATCAAATATTGTGATGGAAAAGCAAATCCACCTATACACTATGCCGGTAGGTTTGCTGCCAAAGAAGCAATCAAGAAGTGTTTTTTATCTTCAGAGTTGACTGAACAGATAGGATTGAATGAGATTGAAATTTTATCCTCCAAAAATGGTGCTCCAATCGTTTCTGCTGTAGGTAACTACGAATATGCTGATTTAATTGTAAGTATTTCTCACGAATCTGATTATGCTATAGCTATCGCAAATTTGGTTATTTAAGTGCGTTTAATCACTCGAGAACAGGCCCAGGAACTAGATCATCTAGCGATGACAAAACATGATATTTCTGGGGAAAGTTTGATGAGAAATGCTGGTCAACAAATTGCTGAGTTTGTCCAATCCCAGTTGATCAATATCCATAATCCAAATATTGGTATTATAAGTGGAAAAGGTAATAATGGAGGTGATGGTTTTGCCGCTGGTGAAGTCCTTAATAATTTGGGTTTTAAAGTCACTATTTATTCGTTAGAGGATAAAAATAATATTACTGGTGATGCTAAAATTTTTCATGACCATTGTAGTCGTGATAAAGTCTCGATTATTTATGATCATAATCCCCCAGTAACAAAACCCAATTTTGATTTATTGATCGATGCGTTATTTGGTACGGGTTTTACTGGTACCATGCGCAATAATCTTTTCCCGTGGGTTGAATGGATCAATGATTGTAAATGTATAGTGGCAACTGATATTCCATCTGGTGTTAATGCAAATAGTGGTTATGCAGACGAATATGTTGTCAAGGCCAATCATACCGTAACAATGGGATATTCAAAACTGGGCATGTTGATTGAACCAGGAAAAAGCAATTCCGGTGAAGTTCATCCTGTAAATATTGGATTTCCAGATATTATTAATGATTTGAATGGTAGGGCTTGGTCAACTATTACGGAGGAAGAAATCCAGGGCATTATTAAACCTGTCCATAAATCAACACATAAGCATATACAGGGAAAAGTTCTAATTGTTGCTGGATCAAAAGGAATGACAGGCGCTGCTTACTTAGCAACTATGGCGGCTTTGAGAAGCGGGGTTGGTCTAACAATCACTTGTGCTCCGTCATCACTCAATTCGGTATATGAAGAAAAAATTACGGAAGGGATGACCATTTCTTGTGAAGATAAAGAGCGTGGTTATTTCACTGAAGAAAATTATGATGAAATCATGGCTCAGATTGATTGGTGCGATGTTTTCACTATTGGTCCGGGAATTGGTCAAAATACGCGCACCGCTAGTTTGGTTGAGAAAATCGTCAAAACTATTGATAAACCAATGGTAATTGATGCTGATGGCTTGGCTCCATTTTATAATAATTTTGATTTATTTAATAAGATCAAAAATGAATTTATTATAACCCCTCATGTAGGAGAATTGAGCAATTTATTAGGAAAAACTGCCAAATCAATTCAAAAAGATTTACCAAAAACGATTGATGAGATGATGCCAAGATTTTCTGGTATATTGATTGCTAAATTTGCCCCTTCTTTAGTTGCTTGGGAAACGCAAGGTGCCGTTAATTCTACAGGGAATGCTGGTTTGGCTACTGCAGGTTCAGGCGATGTGTTAACCGGAATAGTCTCATCATTAATGGCGCAGGGTTACCATGCAGTGGAAGCAGCAAAAGCAGCCGTATTTATTCATGGGAAGGCATCAGATGAATTGGCGAAATCGATTAGTCAAAGAGGTATGATTTCAGGCGATTTATTATATAAGGTCGGTAGAGTCCTTCAAGCATATGAAGCATAAAACATTTCGGATTTTATTAGTCGCATATATGATACTGATCTTGGGTTTATCTAGTATGCCTGCGCAAGATTTTCCGAAAACTTGGCTTTTGACCTGGGATAAACTAATTCACCTTGTTGAGTATTTTATTCTGGGGATTCTGGCTATGAAAAGCATGAATACAATATCCTATCGAACACTAAGAATCGTGCTCCCATTTGGTATGCTTTTTGGTGTACTAGATGAATACTTGCAATCATTTATTTCAGGGCGGTTTTCCAGCGGCTGGGATGTGTTAGCAGATACGATAGGGGTCACCATTGGTGCTTTGCTAATTTTAGGTAATGATAAAAAATGATACATCAGCTCTACATAAAAGATTTTGCAATTATCAATGAAATTTCGCTTCCCATTAATGAAGGTCTAACCGTAATTACGGGAGAAACTGGGGCAGGGAAATCCATTCTGTTGAAATCATTAGGTATAACACTTGGTGCTAAGGCGGATAAAACAGATGTGCGCAGTGGTCAGCAGCAGGCAATAGTTGAAGTAGAATTATCTGAAGATGGTCAAGAAAAAATATTTCGCCGATTAATCAGTAAAAGTGGACGTACAAGATCCTTTATTGATGACAAGCCTATATTAGAACCAGCATATCGGGAAACTGTTAATTCGCTGGCCGATTTTCACGGGCAATATGAACAACAATATATTATGGATCCAGCAACTCATATCGATTTTTTAGATGCCTTTTACGATTCTAATGACTTAATCAGGAAAATAGCATTGACATATTCGGATTTAATTCAAACTATTCAGGAATTAGATCAGTCGATTAAGTTGCAAAAAAATTCCTCCAATCAAAAGGAATTGTTACAATTTCAAATTCAAGAAATTCAAGCCGTGGACCCTCAAATTGATGAAGATATTGAATTGGGGAAAGAGTTTAAACGATTGAATCATGTTGACGAATTGATTTCAACCATACAACATTTGAATCAATCATTAACGGAGCATGATCATTCCATTTATCGTCAACTTGCTTCAGCCCTAAATGAATTAGAACGATTATCAAAATACGATGAATCTCTAAAACCTTTTATTGATTCTATTAATCAGGCAACGGTATCTATTCAAGATGCGTCTGCAGGTATGACTCAGCATATTGAATCAATTGAATATGACCAAAAACGACTCCAGGAAGTAGAAGAACGACTTCAAGCTATTGAAAGCTTAAAACGAAAATATGGAGGGTCAATAGAATCAATCAGATTATTTATCCAAAATTCAGATCATGAATTGGCTGGTTTATCTGGATTGGATGAAAAAATTTCTGAATTGGAATTAGAAAAAACACATTTGATTAATCGATATCAAAAATTAGCAGGTCAATTGAATACACTTCGGATGAAATTTGCTGCAAAGGTTTCCTCAGAAATTGAAATGGAGATGTCTAAGCTCAATATGGCTGGGGCAAAATTCCAGGTTCAAATAACCCAAGTAGAAGATCGTGAAAGTTTTATCCAGTTTGAGGATAAACCTGTGAAATATGGATCAAAGGGATATGATCAAGTCTCATTTTTTTTAAGTGCAAATCCAGGAGAATTGCCAAAACCTCTAATTAAAATTGCTTCTGGTGGTGAAGTTTCCAGGATTATGTTGGCGATTAAATCAGTTTTGAAAAAAAGTGATCCTGTTGAGACACTGATTTTTGATGAAATCGATACAGGGATATCAGGTCAGGCAGCAGAAAAAGTCGGAGAAACTCTAAAAAAATTAAGCCGAGATAAGCAGGTCATTTGTATTACACATTTGCCTCAAATTGCTTCCAAAGCAGATCATCATTTGTTTATTCATAAAAAAATAATAAATGAACAAACTGAAGTGGTGGCCCGTTATTTGAATAGTAATGAAAAAATTCAAGCCATTGCGGAATTATTCAGCGGGGAAAATGTGCCACTAAAAAAAATAAAATCATTGCAAAAATTTACAGATCAGGCTCGTGGATAAATTAGTTATTAATGGTGGTAATCCTTTAAGTGGGTCAGTAACCATTAGTGGGGCAAAAAACGCCGTATTACCGCTCATGGCTGTTTCGCTCCTAGCGAATGGTAAAACAAAACTTAATGGAGTCCCAAATTTACGGGATACGAGTACAATGATCCGTTTATTGGGTATGGTGGGTGCAGAAACGGAATTTCGTGAACAATGCCTTACTATAGATGCCTCAAAGGTGAATTCATTCGAAGCCCCGTACGAGTTAGTGAAAACTATGCGGGCTTCTTTTTATGTAATGGGACCACTTTTGGGTCGGTTTGGGGAAGCGCGTGTTTCATTGCCGGGTGGCTGTGCATGGGGGCCTAGGCCTGTAGATTACCATTTAAAAGGGTTTGAAAAACTCGGTGCTGAGATTGTTTTAGAAGATGGATATATTATTGCGCGGGCAAAAAAACTGAAAGGTGCACGGATCCATTTTGAAATTCCATCCGTAGGTGCAACTGCAAATATTGTAATGGCTGCCGTTCTCGCAGAAGGAACAACCCGGGTTACCAATGCTGCAATGGAACCACATATTGTCCAAGTATGTGAAGTGCTCAATGAGATGGGTGCCCAAATTGAGGGCGTTGGTACAAGCATATTGAAAATACATGGAGTGGATTCTTTAAATCCAGTTGAGGTAACAACAATTCCAGATATGATAGAAGCAGGAACTTTTCTCATGGCAGGTGCAACTTTAGGCAATATTACCCTTAAAAATGTTAAGGCAGCTCATTTATCAATTGTAATGCAAAAATTAGAGCAGGCAAGTTGCAAAATACATGTGGATGGTGATTCCATTTCTATCGAAAAAAGTGATCAATTAGAAGCGGTGGATATGACAACGGATGTATATCCAGGGTTTCCTACTGATCTTCAAGCACAATGGATCGCATTAATGTCTATTGCGAATGGCTCTAGCATCATTACAGATACAATCTATCATGATCGATTTTCACACGTGCCCGAATTGGTTCGTCTTGGAGCAAATATTTCTCTTGAGAATAATGTGGCGGTTGTTCGTGGTGTGAAAAAGTTAAGGGGGGCACATGTCATGTCAACCGATATCAGGGCAAGTGCTTCTTTGGTTATAGCGGGGTTGATGGCAGAAGGACGGACGGACATCAGCCGGATTTACCATATTGATCGAGGATATGAAAGAATTGAAGAAAAATTTCAATCTCTAGGTGCTGATATTTATCGTGAAAATGAATAATGAAAAAGAATGGGAAACATTGGATAAAATTACTTAAAATGGAAGGTTTTACCAGAAAGGATTCATTATGCGCATCGTAATTATCGGGGTAGGAGAAGTTGGATTTCACGTTGCAAAAGCATTGAGTGAGGAAGACCATGATATTACTGTAATGGATCTGGATCCAAAAAAGTGTAAACGGGCCACCGAAAGTCTCGATGTGATTGTGCTGGAAGGAAATGGCGCGAGTCCCAGAAACTTATCTATGGCGAATGTCCAGGATGCAGATTATGTGCTGTCCCTAACGCGAGTGGATGAAGTCAATCTGATAGCCTCCCAACAGGCCCATCAACTGGGAGCGAAAAAGATAATTGCCCGCCTAAGAAACCAGCAGTACACTACTAGAGATTCTATTATTAAACCGGAAAAATTTGGTATTGATCTCGTAATTCATCCTGAAAAAGAAGCTTGCCATGAAATTGTTCAGTTAGTTCGGCATTCCTATGCGACCCAAGTAATGGATTTTGAAGGCGGGAGAATGCAGATGATGGGCATTTTTCTAGAAGAAGGATGTCCAATTATTGGGAAATCAGTGCGGGAAATATGCGATGAAGAGCGTGATTTTAAATTTGGAATTATTACTGTTTTAAGAAATGGGGAATCTCATGTCCCTTGGTCTGATTTTATATTTTCTGAAGGGGACACAGCTTATTTTATTGTTAAAACGGAACGGATTGAACCTTTGATGATTTTATTGGGGAAAGAAGCCACAAAAACGAATTCAATTATCATTTTGGGGGGAAGTAAAATTGGCCGCGGTGTTGCAGCAGAACTGGAAAATGAAATGAGTGTCCGAATGATTGATAACCGCAGAGATAAAGCTGAATGGCTTGCATCGAAATTAAAAGAAACAATGGTACTTTATGGAGATGGTACAGATGTAGAGTTGCTTAAAGCGGAGAATATCCAGGATGCAGATAGCTTTATTGCAGTAACTGAAAATGAAAAAACCAATTTATTATCTGGTATGTTGGCTCATCATTTAGGTGTAAAACAGTCTGTTATCCATGTTGGCAAAACCGAATACATGCCAATAGTTCAGGAAATTGGTTTAGGAGCAGTATTGAGTAAAAATATGTCCACCGTAAATTCTATTTTACGGTTTATAGCAAGTGATCAGACTGAAAAATCAGTCACAACGTTTGACGAAATTGATGTAGATGTTATCGAATTCAGCCCTGAACCGGGCAGTAAAGTAACGAAGGCCCCTTTGTCAGAAATAAAATTTCCTGAAGATAGTATTGTTGGTATGACCAATCACCATGGTCATTTAGCAATTGCAAGAGGATCGACGCAATTAACGGACGAGGATACGGTTTTAGTGTTTGCAAAGTCCAAGGCTGTGAAAAGTTTGCGAAAATTATTTGAAGCCTAATGAACATAAAAACTATCCTCAATATTTTAGCAGCAATGCTCGGACTGACAGGTGTGACGATGTTACTTCCTGCATTGATTGCCTGGGGATACAATGAGCCCGATTTAGTCGGACATTTAAAATCTTCTGCCATTTGTGTTCTGATTGGTTTACCAGTTTGGTTTTTCACTCGAAAAAATCGCTCTTTAAATAACAAAGATGGATTTGCGATTGTTACACTAGCATGGCTTTTGGTTGCTCTAGCTGGAGCACAGCCATTTTATTTAACTGGAGCAATACCCAACTTTACTGATGCATGGTTTGAATCTATGTCTGGAGTGACTACGACGGGTGCAACAATCATTGGAAATATTGAAACACTGCCGAATCTGGTAAATGGAATTGAAAGTCTTCCTCATGGTGTCCTATTTTGGCGCTCATTTATTCAATGGATAGGTGGAATGGGAATTATTGTTTTCACGATCGCTATTTTACCTTTGTTAGGGGTGGGCGGTGTTCAGCTTTTTAAAGCAGAAGTTCCAGGACCAGTAGCAGATAAGATTAGGCCTAGGATCAATCAAACAGCAAAGATTTTATGGATGGTATATGTTGGTTTTACCATTCTCCAAGTGTTGCTTTTGGGTTTAGCTGGAATGCCTTGGTTTGATTCAGTCTGTCATGCATTTACAACAATGCCAACAGGGGGGTTTAGTACTCAAAATGCTAGTATTGCTGCTTACTCTAACCCTTTAATTCATTATATTATAATTTTTTTCATGTTTGTTGCTGGGGTCAATTTCACTCTTCACTTTCGAGCAATCACGGGAAACTACAAAGTTCATTTAAAGGATTATGAATTCAGAGTTTATTTATCAATTATATGTATTGCTACACTCTTGATTTTTTTTAATATATCTTCAGCAAATTCTGATTGGTCACACAATAGTTTTCTAATCTCACTATTTGAATCTTTAGCTATGCTTACTGGCACAGGTTATGCAAATGCAGATTATGAACTCTGGCCATTTTTTAGTCAACACATACTTTTAATTATTATGTTTTTTGGCGCAATGGGCGGATCGACTAGCGGTGGAATGAAAATAACCAGAATTATTCTGTTAATTAAATATGCTGCAACCGAAACACGTAGAATGTTACATGCAAGGGCAATTATTCCAATTAGAATTGGAGATAGGTTTATTAGTGATGAAGTCGTTCGCAATACGCTGGGCTTCTCTTTAATATATCTTTCAATTTTTGTTTTAACTTCCTTTGTTTTAACTGCGTTTAATTTAGATTTACTATCTGCAATAGGTGCATCAGCTTCAGCAATTGGGAATGTAGGACCCGCATTTGGAGCATTTGGACCAACGGATAATTATGCATTGCTTCATCCTATCGGGAAATGGATGCTGACTATATGTATGCTTTTGGGAAGACTGGAAATTTTTACAATAATGGTTTTATTTAGTCGAACCTTCTGGAAATAACATTTAATAATAAAATGTCACTCATTCTTAAAGAAATTTCAAATCATATTGCGGAATTGACAATAAATCGCCCAGAAGTATTAAATGCCATGAATGATGAGGTTGTGGCTCATTTAGGTGCAGCTGTACAATCATGTATCGATAATGATCAGGTGGGCGTTATAATTTTAACTGGTGCTGGAGAGAAAGCATTTGTGGCTGGAGCAGATATCAAAAAAATGCAATCGATGGGACCTGAAGCGGCATTAGAGTTTGGGAAAGCAGGACAGCAAATGACACTCACGATTGAAAATTCACCTAAACCTGTTATTGCAGCCGTCAATGGTTTTGCTCTTGGTGGCGGTTGCGAAATTAGTTTAGCTTGCCATATTCGCGTTGCCAGTGAGACAGCAACATTTGGTCAACCGGAAGTTTTACTTGGAATTTTACCTGGATGGGGTGGTACGCAAAGATTACCCCGCATAGTTGGAAG
>LUMJ01000248.1_pt1 | contig 19410 bp, 15 predicted proteins | sample 729631 | NCBI WGS metagenome assembly LUMJ01 (sample SAMN03860266, study PRJNA289734) | marine metagenome | biome: seawater column; feature: ocean; material: water; isolation source: Red Sea water column Station 22 - depth 500m | place: Saudi Arabia: Red Sea | collected 2011-10-15 | depth 500 m
GACAAACGACCTGACAGGTATTACCCCAGAGTAGTGAGGAAAAGACCGACTAAATACCCCACAAAGAAAAATGCCAGTCAGCTTAACTGACTGGCATTAGGCACTAAGGCCGGCTCTATCTGTAAGGTATTGCGTGTTCGTTCTTAGAAGAACAAGTAAGAAACGCTTAGCTTCATGCTGCGAGGCATAATGTAGCGGCCGTTTGGTGAATCTGGATTACGCGGGTCACCCTCGGTAATACCTTGTTCGTCAGTCAGGTTATCAACAGAGAACTGAAGGCGAAGTGACTCAGTTGGCTCTAGCGTTAGACCTACATCAACTTTCTCGTAGCCCTCTAGTACAACCGTGTTTTCGTTGTTACCAAAGCGATCATCAACGGCTGATAGTGTACCGTATACCGTGGCATACATATCGCCGATATCGAAGCCATAGCTAGGCGTTACACGTACCTGCCAACCCGGCTGGCGCTGAGATTCATTGCCTTCGTTATTGGCGCTGGCAGTAATTTCAGTTTCTTGGATAGTCGCATTAACGCTTAATGAGAAGCCTGAATCGTGGCTATAGCGACCATCAAGTTCTAAACCGTACGCTTCGTTAGTAAGAATTTCAGCCGGCGCACCCGGACGGCGTACAAACGTATCGCCTTTTACTTCGTTAGCGAATGCAGTTGCAAAGAACTGAATGCTGTCATTCATGAACTTATAACCAAGTTCACCCTGAGTAACTTCTTTAATAAGGTCGTTACCACCAGTGTAAGCACCCCAGTTGTCTCTGAAATCGTCGAAGTAAGGCATTTTATAGCCTCGGTTCATGCGAACGAATACACCGCTAGTGTCATTTAGTGCGTAGTTTGCACCTACTGTCCACGACGTTTTGGTTTCATCGTACTCAAGCGCCTTGGTAATTTCGCCGTCAAGACCTTCATCTACCGAGTAGCTGACTTCGTGATTTTCACGGCGTAGTCCTAAGTCGATGCTCAAGTCTGTAGTGGCGTACCATGTACCGGTTGCATAAACTGCGAAGGTGCTTGCATCGCCTACTGAGCTGATGTCGTAGTTCCAATCGCAGCCTTGTGCGTCAGTGTTACATTCGATACCGTCTAGCAATTCACCGCCTGGCTGTAATACGTGGTAAGCTGTGTTACCAATGCTCCACCAGTCTTCGGCTTTTGTCGTCGCACTGTAAATACCAAATGACGTATCGAAGTCTTCCCAGCTTTTCGACACAGCAAGGTCGTTAGTGAAAGCTTCAATGTCTTTTAGTACAACCCAGCGTCCAATTTGTTGAATTGGAGTGTCGCCGTCGTACACGGTTCCAGTTACTGCGCCGGTGGCTGACTCGCCATTGTCGGCAACGCTTGCAACGGTCGTTGCAGAACCATTTGGTACAAGACCAAAGGTATTTGCTTTACCCTTGGTTAGGTTAAAGCGGTCAACTAGCTGCCAGTCGTTGCCTAAGTCAAGCTTAATGCTACCGCCACTAACGTGTCCGTCCCATCCACGACCTTCGCCAAAGTCGAAAGACTCAGCTGTGTCGTTAGGGCCGTAAGTAATGGTGCCTTGGCGATTCAATGGGCCTATTTGCGTGTAGTTAGCATCAATACCTTCAACATTTAAAGGTGTAGGTAAGTACCAAGTACCGCGATCGTCAGTTTGACGGGTATAAAGGTTAAGCTCGCCTTTTTCGAAAACTTTAGTGATGTTAACGGTGAACTGGTTGCCTTGTTCAGAGTTGAAGCCCGCATCACGAATGCCTTCTGAGCTCTTAATGTAACCACCAACCATGTAGTACAAGTCGTCGTCTAGCGCGCCGCTTGCGACAACATCTACGCGGTTAAGACCGTAGTCAGAAATAGTGTACTTGGCTGATGCTTCTGTTGACTCACCACCGCGCTTAAGACGGAAGTTAGTTGTAAGACCTGGTTGGCCGTTGCTCACTACAGGGTTTGGACCACCGCGTAAACCTTCAACCATTTCAATTGTGTCGTCGATGCGAAACAGCTGAGAGTTCTCAAGGAAAGACAGCGTAGGCGCAGGGTAAATAGGAGAGTTCTCAAGCGCAATAGTTAAGAACGGGGCATCGCCACCACCTGGGAAACCACGAACAAAAACGTTCGCGCCAGACTCACCGCCTGAGCTTTCAACCCAAACACCTGGAATAGCCTTAAACAGATCGGCCGTAGACTTAGGTGCGAGTTTTTCAATGTCGCTTGCATCGATATTCGTTACCGCGAAGCTTGCGTCAATTTTTCTAATCCCTGCGCCGCCCGGCGTACCACTGACAACAATAACTTCTGCGTTGTCTTTCGCTTTTTGCTTGACGTCTTCTTGTGCCATGGCAGGCTGCGTTAGTGCTACCGCTACTGCACTCGCCAGCATTCCTTTTGTAAACAACGTTTTCATGGTGTGTGCTCCCGAAAATGTTCTATTGCGTTGTTAACTGAATGCGTTAAACAGGTTTAAAAATTGTTATACGCATCACGATTGCGAAACAAAATAGATCTGTTTGCAAACGATTGCAAGAATAAAATGCAATCGTTTGCAAATTTTTTGTTTATTGTTGTTAACATGGTTTTACGCTCGGACGATTCGCGCTATATTGTCATTTCGGCTACAGTGCTGACGATTTATCCGGTTTTAGCCACTGCTTTACGCTTTTATTTCAAAGCGGCTGTAGCGGATAACAAGGTACAAAAAAATATTATTAGAGAATGGTCACATTGATTTCTGAAACAAAACTCACCTTAGCGAAGTTGGCTGATATTGCAGGTGTATCAACATCTACGGCATCTCGGGCATTAAAAGATAATCCGCTTATCAAACAGGAAACCCGAAGCAGAATTCAGGCACTTGCTAAAGAGCATAACTTCAGTATTAACGCGGCTGCTAGCCGTTTAAGAACACAGAAAACGCATGTGATTGCGGTGATCTTAAATCTAATCGATAACACCGAGCAAAGCACCACAGACCCTTTCTTACTTAAGCTGGTGGGAGAGTTAAATCAGGCACTAAACGCCGAAGGCTATGAGCTACTGCTGTCTAATTCTTTTATGGCGTCGGATGACTGGGCGAATTATTTTATTCGCAGCCAGCGAGCCGACGGCATTATTGTTATAGGACAAGGTAAATCTACTGCCAAGATTGACCGAGCGGCACAATCGGGGATTCCCATTGTTGTGTGGGGCGATGCAAAAACAGAAGCGCCGTATCCTATCATTGGCGGCGAAAACTATCTTGGCGGCTACACGGCAACCCAGCATTTGCTAAGCCACGGCGCTAAACGCATCTTGTTTTTAGGTGACTCGGAGCACGCTGAAATGCAAGAGCGCCACAAAGGGTATGCGCAGGCACATAAAGACGCTAACGTGCCAATAGATGCGCAGTGCACTTGCGCTATAGACATTACCTCTAAAGCGGCTTACCAATATATTAACGAGCGCATAAAAGCGAATGGCTTAGACTTCGACGGGATCGTATGCGTAAGCGACATGGTAGCGTTGGGCGCTTTGAAAGCGCTTAAAGAGCGCTACGTTGGTATTCCAAGCGATGTTGGCATAGTGGGGTACGACGATATTTCTCTTGCTGAGCTCATGCATCCGTCGTTAACAACAGTGCGTCAAAACACCCAGCAGGCGGCAAAAGTAATGGTGACTCAGCTATTAAATCAGTTTGAAAATAAACCGACAGAAAGTCAGGTAGTTGAGACCACATTAATAGCTCGTCGTTCTACACAGCACAGCGACTAATATTCTGCTTTTTTATCAGCTTTTTACTCACACACGCTATTATTTAACGGGGAGTGTCGGTCGATTGTAAGCATTCGTTAATGCTATTCGGAGTTTTGCAAACGTTTGCATTTTTATTTTCATGCGACTACACTCCTGCATAATTCAGTTAACAGAGTGTTTACACATGTCTCGATTCATGGTCATTGCAGCCATTGCCATAAGCTATTACGTATTTGCCATACTGCTAAACAGTGTGGGCACCGTTATCCTGCAATCGATCAATAGCTTCGACATCAGTAAGCCAGAGGCGAGTACACTAGAAGGTTTTAAAGACCTCTCTATCGCAATTGTCTCGTTCCTAGTGGCGAGTTTCATCCCAAGGGTTGGCTACAAACTTTCAATGCTACTTGGATTAGCATTAGTAGCCGTTGCCTGTGCGCTTACACCTTCTATCGCAAGCTTTTGGTTCATTAAAGTGTTGTTTGCCTGTATAGGTACCGCATTTGCGCTAGTGAAAGTGTCGGTTTACGCCATCATTGGTCAGTTGTCATCAACCACTAAAGCGCACTCATCGTTAATGAACACTATTGAAGGTATTTTTATGTTGGGCGTGCTGTCTGGCTACTGGGTGTTCGCCGGGTTTATCGACCCCAATAACGACGCCTCATTATCTTGGCTAAACGTCTACTACTTACTTGCCGCATTGGTTGGCTTTACTTTAATTGTTGTGGCACTAGCACCTATAAAACCAGTAGAGAAAGCACAATCAGACGGTCTGGCAAGTGAGTTCTTCAGTATGTTAAAGCTAGCCTACAAGCCTCTGGTATTAGTGTTTATATTCTCTATCTTCTTGTACGTGTTAATAGAGCAGGGCATAGGTTCGTGGCTGCCAACCTTTAACAAAGAGGTGCTAGGCTTACCTACTCAAGTTAGCATTCAAATAACCAGTATTTTTGCTATCGCATTGGCCGTTGGGCGCTTAACCGCTGGCGCGGTACTTACGCGAATGAATTGGTATCCTTTCCTGAATATCTGTTTGGCAGGTATGGCTACGGTTATGCTGCTAAGCCTACCACTTGCCGAAAATGTGTCGGATAGCACCATTGCCAGCTGGGCTGATGCCCCAATAGCTGCGTTTCTCATTCCGTTAATTGGTTTGATGATGGCGCCTATCTACCCTGTATTAAACTCGGTAATGCTAAGCGCGTTGCCTCAACACCAACATGCACCGATGACAGGGCTAATTGTTGTATTTTCTGCATTAGGTGGAACCACAGGCTCAATAGTAACGGGGTTTATCTTCGACGCAGTGGGCGGGCAGCAAGCATTTTATCTATCTCTTATTCCGATAGGCGCATTAGTAGTAACCCTATTCTTCTTTAAAAAAGCGTCTTCTTCTCTATCGCCTAAAGGTGCGCAGTAATTATGAGTTCTTCTTCACACAACTGGCGAGACAGCTTGTCGTTTTTCGCCAGCGACCTGTTTAAGCAAGTGCAAATGGCACAGCTTTTTCCTGACAGCAAAACTTTTGCTGATGCTATTGTTAAAACAGATCTTAACACCGTATTAGGTGCATACGATAAGGCGTGTTTAGAGGCACAAGAAAGTGGTGAAGCTGTCGATTTAGCCACTTTTGTAAATACCCATTTCGATATTCCAGAAATGATCAGTGCAACCTCGCAAACCAAGTTTGCAAATGTAGCCGACTATATCGAGCACATGTGGAAGGTGCTAACGCGCACTCCCGATACTGAACAGAAAGATAGCTTGATAGCCCTCACTCGCCCTTACATAGTACCGGGCGGACGTTTTCGTGAAATCTATTACTGGGATACATATTTTACCGCGCTTGGCTTAATTGACGCGGGGCGCACCGACATGGCAATTAACATGTTGGTGAATTTTGTAGATATTTTAAATGAAGTAGGCTGCATTCCTAACGGCAATCGCGCTTATTATTATTCTCGCAGTCAGCCTCCTATTTTGGCGTTATTTTATAACTTGCTTAAAGACGCGCTAAGCGACCAGCAAAAAGAGTACGTTATTTGGGGCTTGAAGAAAGAATACCAGTTTTGGATGAATGGAGCGGGCGAGAACGCATCACAGAAAAGTGCGGCGCAACTTCGTACCGTCACCATGCCATGTGGCGCAATACTCAACCGTTACTTTGACACCGAGCCAACGCCTCGCCCTGAGTCTTATCGAGAAGACATCGAAACAGCAGAGCACATTGGCGCAGATAAAAGTCAGTTCTACCAGCACGTTCGCGCGGCTTGCGAGTCGGGTTGGGACTTCAGCTCTCGCTGGCTTGCCAATCCAGATTCACTGGCAAGTATTCGTACTACCGAAATTATTCCAGTAGATTTAAATGCTTTACTGGTAACGCTTGAGCAAACCCTGGCAAGCGTGACAAAAGGGGCCGAGCAAGCTCGCTTTAACACAGCCGCTACGGCGCGAATTAATGCAATAAACACCTATTTGTTTAACGCTGAAAAGGCAGGCTATTTTGACTATCACTTCCCCACACAGACTCAAACCAATGTCGTGTCAGCGGCTATGTGTGTGCCGTTGTTTGTTGGTATCGCCAATGACCAACAAGCGGAAGGTGTACGCGCAATAGTAAGGAATACCTTGCTGAAAGAAGGCGGAGTGGTAACCACTTCCAACACTACATCGCAACAGTGGGATGCACCAAATGGCTGGGCACCACTTCAACTTTTCGCCGTTGAAGGGTTGCGTAATTACGGGTTTGATATGCAGGCACAAACCATTATGTTGCGTTTTTGCAAAACCATTGAAAACCACTTCGCAACAAGCGGCGTGCTGTTAGAAAAGTACAATGTATGTGACCCAGAAATAAAAGCAGGCGGCGGTGAATACGACGTTCAGCTAGGTTTCGGATGGACCAATGGCGTATATACCCGCTTTCAATCGTATCTGAACCAATAGTAATGCGACGGCTAAAACAAAAACGCGCGGTACCGTATAAGCGGGCCGCGCGTTTTTTATTGCGTAAGCACTAATTGCTGTCGGTTCGGTTACCCATATCAATCGACATGGCAATATCATCGAGTATCTCGTTTAGCCCCGTAATTTTTTCGTTAGCAATGAATACGCTCATTTGGGACTCAACCACTATATGATCAGAAGTCGCTTCATTTTCAAAGGTATTGTCTAGCGCACTCTGTACGCGGTCGAAGAACTGCCTTGCACTTCGTTCTTCAATATTGTGCAGACACAAAATAAATTGCTCGGTACCAAACCGCCCTAAAATATCGTTGCCTCGAGTAACATTTTGAAGGGTTTGCGCAATTTGTCTCAACACCAAGTCGCCTTTTGTAGAACCCATTTTGCGCGTTATCTCACGAAGGTTACTAATGTCGAATATGGCAATGGCGATGGCTCGGCCTTTTTTTGGAGCATCAAGTTTATTTATTCGAGCAATGGCTGAGTCTGCATTAAGCAGCAATGTAACAGGGTCAATCGCTTTGCGCGCTAGGTGCTTTCTGCGAAGCACATAGCCAGTAATACCGCTTACCAGCAAGAAAACAATGATAGCGGCATAAAGGGTGTTTTTACGCTGATCTTCCGCTTGTTCAATCGCTGATTCCAAGTCATAAATGCGGGTATATAAGTTTGCGGCTCCTATAACCAGTGAAGAGTCTTGAGTAACTTCACGGCGTTTAGTCACTTCTTTAGAATAAATGTCGTGCGCCTCTTTCGCCTTCTCTAGATCCTGTAGCGCTATATACATAGACACATTAAAGCTCAGGTAGTCTAAGTTTGAATGAAACACTGGAGGTATGGCGTCGTCACTTAGTGCTTCGATACCTGAAATATATTGCTTAATACAGGCTAGATCGTTCTCGACTAGACAAATTTCGGCTTTATGCCAGTTTACAAGTAGCTCGCCTAACGAACTTGATATATTTGAAGAGGCCTTTTCCAAATCGGGGAGCGTATAGGCTAACTTGTTGTAGTCTTGCGTTTTTCGATAATAAATAGACAGTGCATACTGATAGAGAAAGTTAGTAAGCGGTGTGTCTATTTCATTATTAAGCGAGCCTAGTTCTAGAATGCTTTGGTAGGCGCGCTCGGTTTGGCCGCTGCTTAGCAATGACACAATGGCGCTAATAAGAATACTTACCTTATTACTGCCTTCATATACTTGCAGCCCCATTTCATGAGCTTTTAAATATTGTTCGGCGGCTAATGCGTGTTGCTCCAAACCGGCATAAAGCAAGCCAATAGAATTATGGATATGTGCTAATTCGCCAGGGCTTCCATTGTTGGAGTAACGCTTAAGCACACCAAACATCTTGCCTAATCTTATTTCAGGAGACGTAGTTTCCGAGCAATAGCTAATAAGTCCTAAAGAAGAGCTGGTAAAGATATCGCTGTGGCGCTCTGGCGATGAGAGTTCTTGGGCTTGCTGGTAGTACTTACAGCGGGCTGGATTTTCTCTGGCGTCGTATGAAAAGCCAATTTGATAAATAGCAGACGCAAACGCATAAGAGCTTTCATCAATGTCATTTTGCATGATCGCTTTAAGCAGCATGGTTTCAGCTTCTTCGTATTTCCCCCGGCAAATTAAAAACTGCCCTTTGGCTACGGTTAACGCGAAACGCTGTTGCGAAGTAAGCGACTCTAGCGCGAGTGTGTCTTCAAGTTCAGGAAATAGAGACTGGTTAGGACAGTCATAAGAAGGTGTGCGTACCTTTTCGATAACGGCATCGATATTGTCGTTTGCCAATGCAGCAAAAGAAGCTAGCGCAACGCTCAAGAAAGAGAATACTGTTAAGGATAACCTTTGAACCATGAGAAATAACGTTTTTGTTTTTTCTTCATAATATCGATTTGAACCCCGAACTACTACACGGAGCACCTAAAAGTTAGCTATTTTTTGTATCTTAATGCGTCTACTGTTTTCTAATCGTTAAGCTAGGTAAGCACGTGTAATGTATTCGCAATGCCTGCTAGTGGGCAGGCGACCCAAAACTAACCAATATAGCCACTCCAACGAGGGCAACGGCAGACCATACAATAGTTGCCTTGGTCGCACGTTCTCCAAGTACCCACGCAACCCCTAGCGACATTAATGCGCTTGTAGCAATAAGGGTTTGAACCACGGCCGCTTTTGCATAAGCAAACGCGAACATTTGTAGGTAAATAGCAGCAGTAGTGCCAAGTAACGTGGCTAACACAAAAGCGGGCCATACCCGCTTTCCGCTGTCGCTTTCATAGTTAATAACGGGCATGTAACGTGTTTTGGTTAGGGCTATAAGTGGCACCACAAATACCATACCGCCCACAAGGCGCAAAAACGCAGCGCTGGCAGCGTCAATTTCACCGGCACTTAAAATGTCGCGGCTAACTACCGCACCAACTGCCTGACATAACGCCGCGCCCACACCATACAAATAGCCACTGGTTGCAAACACATGCGTAGTGCTGCGTTTACGTACCTTTATAACCATATCTACCGAAAACAGTACTACTGCAACGCCAACCCACTGCTGCCAGGTAATCCATTCGCCAATAAACGCCATAGCAAAAAGGGCCGTGAATAAAGGCGCAAGGGTTTCGGCTACCAGTACCGCTTGGCTATCGCCAATGCTTTGTAAGGCTTTAAAAAAGCAAGTGTCACCTATGCCTATACCAATAAGCCCGCTAAGCAATAACCACAAAACAGCATGAGTGCTAAGCCCCGTAGGCTGAACCACTACTAAAACCACCGCCAAAATGGCAATAGAAATAAGCCCCTTCCAAAAGTTCATGGTAAGCGGCGAAAACGCATTACCTGTTCCGCGGAATAAACGTGCAGCAATTGCCCAACAAAGCGCTGTACCTAGCGCAGCAAAAACACCCATAAATTACCTGTTAAAACTTTGCCCAAAAACGCTGGGGCAAATAAGTAGCTTGCCAAAAAGAGCGGCTATGCTAATGCAAGGTATGGGCGGGGTAAACTTAAATCACATCAGTAATTTTTAACTAAATATATTGAAGCCTTAAGCAAACGTAACTGAAGGCTAAAGGCATTCGTGGCATTATGTTGGCAGTAAGATTCGCGAGTAAGTTAAGCGCTGTACTTAATTAATTGGGCGTTAATCGAACTTTAAGAATAACAGTGAAGTAAAAGGACGAGAAAAGCGTGAGCGTAGAGCAGATGAATTTGACCGGCATTAAAGGTGTAATATTCGATTTAGACGGCACCTTGGTAGAATCTAGCCTTAACTTTACACAAATGCGTGCAGATGTAGGCTGTCCTCAGCACGAAGATATTCTTACCTTTGTAAATGCCCTAAGCTGCGCTAAAACCAGAGCCAACGCACACCGCACTATTTTGCAACACGAACTGGACGACGCGCAAAATGCCAAGTGGTTACCCATTGGCAAAGCCATGGTAGAAAAGGTGCAGGCACACAATTTACCCATGGCAATAGTTACTCGCAACTGCCGCCAAGCCACCGCCATTAAGGTAGCCAATAACGGCATACCCATCGACTACGTGCTAACCCGCGAAGATGCCCCAGCCAAGCCCGACCCAACCGCATTATTGATGGTGGCGAACACATGGCAGCTTCAACCTGAAGACTGCCTGTATGTAGGCGACTTTATTTATGACCAGCAAGCCGCCGAGAATGCTGGGATGAGGTGGTTTTTGGTTTAGATATCAATCATTAACTTCCGGTTTCTTTGGTTTTATAGGTCCTATCGGCAAAATCACGTAAAAGTCTTTACTAAATGCTGATGAAATGGCTCCACCATATACTTTAGTATACTCTTCGTCTGCAAGCTCTTGCATGTTTGTTTTTTGTTCGATATTCATGTCTTTTCCTTTTTATATTATTGATTCTCAAGCTCGAGTGAGCATTCATAAAGTAATAGTTGGACAGGGATGTAAGACATGTTTACTGAGACAGTTTATCAATTTCGGCTGAAAATCCACGCTTGTGTCTCAATACTTCTATTTTGTTTTCTAATTATTCCAAAATTGAGCCAGGCAATTGGTATTAATTTGGAAGGAGTGACTTCATTCGAAGGGATTCCTTCAGGTGTTATTCGCGATTTGGAGGTATCCGATAAAGTAGTCTATGTAGCTGCTGAAAACGGTGTATTTGAGGTAATTGGAAATGAATCTGAGAAGTTAGAGTTCAATACATTCGATCAGGCTACGGGAATTATCTCTGATATTCATATGAATGACTCTGACCTCTGGATTGTTGAGTACGGAGTGGGCCTTTTTAAAGTTAATTTAAAAACCAAAAAGTCGCAAAAAATGTTCAGCGAGCGTGATTGGTCGAGCTCTGTTTGGAGTATGGCGATGACACCCACGCATCTTTATTTCTCATTAATTGACGATGTTATTAAAGTAGATAGAAAAACAGGGCGGTCAACGAGTATAAATTCTCAACTAAAAACCTTTAAATTGAACAGTGTTTACTCTCTTTTTGCCAACAACAACGATGTCTATATTGCTTCCGACAAAGGTTATATTTCAATTGAAGGGACTCAAAATAGCCCTCAAGAATTTAAGCTGGGCGATACACTACCACTACTTTCTAGTGCAACTTTCATTAAGGTGATAGATAACGAGTTATATATTGGCGGTATAGAAGGATTATATATTTTAGGTAGAAAGGAGCGTTATATTCCAACCGAAGGAATTAGCGGGACTTTCATTCATGATGTGGTCAAAGACGATGAAGGAAAGATCTGGGTTTCCGATGGTCGTTTATTAATGCTAGAAGGCGAGAAGCTTTCGGCCCCTTCTTTCATGAATCCAATACTTACGTCTGAATCGATTAGATCGATAACCAAAATAGCAATAGGCCCTTTCAATTCAATTTTAATTGCTTCATCTCAATTAGGTTTAATTTCATTACCTAAAACAAAGGTAGTGACAAATTTAGTGTCATTTAAAGGTAGTGTTTTAAGAGAAAATATTCAGAAAACATCAACAAACGAAACCGAAACAGTTGTTCGAACTGAGAATGGCCTTTTTACGCTAAACGAGCGAAATGGAAAATTGGTAAATAAATTCTCAGAAAAAAAGGACACAAACTTTTGCACTTCCAGAGAAGAGAAAATTTTTCTACAGCTAAAAGAACTTAGTCCTTCATTACTTTGTAAGAGTAGCTTCGCACACTCTATCATCGAGAGTAAAAACGCCTTTTATTTCTACTTTGATGATGGAGAGGAGGCGAATTACTACTATGTCGTTGATAACACTATACAAGACATCATTAAAGCACCTAAGAGAGTTGTCTACAGTGTCCTCTTGAGCGGTGGAGAGCTCGCTGCATTTGATGAGTTTGATGACGTCCATTTTCAGTTATCTAAATTTAATTGGCGAACGATTACTGCTGAAGAAGGCCACTGGTTTGGACTCCAGTGTTTAATAGAGTTAGAAGAACAATATTTACTATGTACATCAGGTGCTGGATTAAAAGAAATAGATAAGAAAAGCGGTTCTGTGAGTACTTCGGCGATTTCAGGCCTAGAAAGCTTAAGATTTATTAGAGGAGCCATGGTTACTGAAGAAAACCACCTTTGGATTGCATCTAATATGGGCCTTTTTATTAAGCCCCATCACAGTGAGTCAGCTTCTAAAGTAGGTATTCAATTTGGACTATTTGATACAGACTTTGAGTACAAAAGTTTCGAACAGTTAAATGAGAAAGTGCTAGTCAAAGGAGATAAATATAGTTACTTACTGGATGAGAAAAAGCTAATTGAAAGTCTCAATACGTTTTCAGCTATGGATGTGTCGACTGTTCTTAGTTACGTTCAGTGGAGCGATGGAGAAGGGCAACATATCGTTTATTTTCCTGAGTCTTTTGACTTTAAATTCGACAGAAGTTTCAAGGAAGTAACGTTTAACTTTGTTGTCAGTGATTTCTACAATAAAAGTAGGGGCATTGAATTTAAATTGGATGACGACGCTTGGGTTTTTCATAACAAACCAGCGATGAATTTAACATTGAGTGACATGAATACTGGTACTCATACCCTCAAAGTAAACATTTCAACTGATGAAGGGCCTTCAAAAGAGCTGACAATTCACTTCCAAATAGAACCACCGATTTGGACTTCTTATATTGGGTATACAATATATTTGGTTACCTTAGCAGTGGTCTTGTGCCTATGGAGAGTGGGTGTGTTAAGTAAGCTATATGAGAAATTCAAAACAACCAAAGCCTACAACCATCTTACCCGCTACGAAATAACAGATGGGCAATCAAAATTTGAAAAAATGCTCCGTAGTAAAGAGCGATTCATAAACGAAATCACGCACGAACTTCGCACGCCTATTCAACTCATCAACGGTTCGTTAGAAAACATGTCTCATACGTCCAATTTAGCGAGTAAAGAACTAATTTGCGTTCAGGACAACATGAAGAGAGTTGAGCAGTTAGTAAATCAAATGAGCCAAGATGTGCCTAAGGCTTCGGCTGCTGCCGACTACTACAGGACTTACTCACCAGATAATATAAAGTTTATCGCATTATCATTGGAGCCATTAGCTAAGCAGAAAAGACAGAGCTTAGAGGTGCGTATTAAGGGGAAAAAAGAGATTTCCCTTATTAATGACAGTTTAGAGAAAATCTTGGCAAACTTAATTCAAAACGCAATTAGGTTCACTCCAGAGCTTGGCACGATAAAAGTCGTTGCTACACAAGATAGCAAAATGCTTAAAATTATCGTAAGTGACGATGGAGAAGGAATCGAAGACCATCTACAAAATAAAGTATTCGAAAGGTTTACCAAAGGGAGCGGCGAAAACGAAGGTCTTGGCATCGGTTTAGCAATGGTCAAAACTTTAGTTGAATTGAACCAAGGTGAAATTGCTTTAGAGAGCCAAAAAGGTGTTGGAACAAAAGTTACCGTAACTTTACCCATTGACGATATTGAATACGTAAATTCACATGCTGAAAAATTGTCACCAGCAAATGCTAAGTCGAATAAAAAATCACTATTAATTGTTGATGATAGCAGAGAGTTTCGCTCTTATTTGTTTGATATGTTTTCTAGCAAGTATCGCTGTCTAGTCGCGCGAAATGGTGTTCAGGCGTTAGATGTCATGCAGCACTACTTGGTCGATTTAGTCATCACCGATCAAATGATGCACGAAATGGATGGACTGAGTTTAACAAAAGCAATTCGCAGTAATACTAGCTATGCCAACATCCCTATACTTATGCTAACCGCTGAAACAGGGGCTGAACTAGAAAAATCAGCATTAGAAGAGAAGGTGGATTATTTCTTGGCAAAGCCTGCATCTAATGAGGAAATTACTCTTAGGGTTGAGCATTTGCTGTCGGTCAGAGAAGCAAAAGAACGAGAAGAAGAGGAAAGTGAAGAGCCAGCATTTAAATTCGGATGCCTGAAAATTCCCGAGTTTGATAACGAAAAGGATATGGCATTCTATTTAAATTTTATCGCTGTATTGGAAAAGAACTATCACAATGAGTCATTCAATAGAGATCAGGCAGCTTCGCAGTTATTGATAAGCCCAAGAAGCTTGAACCGACGGATGTCAGAGTTGTTTGACTACAACTTCAGCGAGTTTCTTTCACGCTTTAGAATTGAAAAATCCATTCCGTTATTACTCGAGGGCAATAGCATTCTAGATACCTGTTTAGACGTAGGGTTTGGCACCGCTGCTTACTTTTCTACGTCCTTTAAAAAGGTCATGAACTTACCGCCCAAAAAGTTTGTGGAGCAATACAATAAAACAGTAGCGTAGAGATAAAACCTAACGGAACTAAATATACCTACGCCTTTCCGCCAAAAAGCCAATCAATAGAAACGATGCCACATAGCCTGCACCTTGGTACTGCCAGGGCAAGTAGGCTAGGGTGTGTTTTAAGAACGGTGCGCCGTACAAAGTTAGTGCGCCATAGCCAAAGGCACACAGCACTACAAACAAACTAACGCGAATGGTGAAATGGTAAGGTGCCAGTATGCGTTTTACATGGCCGTTAATCAGGTCGCCGTACACCACTAAAATAGTGGCCATAAGCATAATGCTCATTTCGGTGTAATAGGGGCTTAAGGCGCGAGAAAGGGCACTGAAAAGTTCACTCATAAAATTACTACTATTATGACGTTTTTACTGTGTGCCCATTATAACCACGGCAAGGCCAAAAGCGTTAGCTAACGCCTTTATTAAGTGCGCTTACTGCTTTAAAACCTTGCTCTATAGTGGCAATGCGGTCGGTGGTTTGATCGCGCTCTACAAATTTATGTTCAATACCGGCTAACTTGCCGTGCGCGAATATCTCTTTAAAGTTAATCGTGCCTGTGCCCACATCAGCAAAGCTGCCGTCTTCGGCCATATCTTTTACATGCCAAAGTTTAAAGCGGCCTGGGTACTGCTTAAAGTAATCAACGGGGTTTTTACCTGCTTTTACCGTCCAGTATAAATCCAGCTCCATGGCAACAAGATCAGGGTCGGTCTGAGTTATAAGCACGTCTAATGGTGTCTTTCCGTCACGTACTTCAAATTCAAAATCGTGGTTGTGGTAGGCAAGGGTAATACCTTCCTTCTTACACGCTTCACCAATGGTATTTAGCTTATCGGCAAGGGCTTGGTATGGCGCAATGCCTGTACCGCGCTGCGCTTCGCTAAGCCAAGGAACTACCAAATACTTGTGACCAACGGTTTGTGCGTCATTTAAAATTTGTGTCAGGTTAGTATCGAACGCGTCTAACTGAATATGAGCCGAAGGCGCAGTAAGGCCATTGTCATCAAGCAGTTGCTTAATTTCTTTTGCGCTGTGGTCAAAGTAGCCTGCAAATTCCATTTCCGAATAGCCAACATCTGCAACCAGTTTAAGCGTAGCCGGCACACTTACCTTCATAATATCTCTAAGCGTATAAAGCTGCAGACCAACAGCACTCTTATGCATGCCCTTCATCATAGCTCCTTCATCACTGCCATGCCCGTGCGCCAAAACAGCAGGAGCGCTCATAGCCGCCAGTAATCCAGACGAATATTTAATGAACTGTCGTCTAGAAACGTCAGAGCCAATGTTGCTGGCCGCGTCTAACATTGCTTTCTTACTTAAGTTTTCTTTACTTAAATTCACTGCTTGCTCCTTTTCTGTGGTGGTACATAGGTGATGGCGCGTGGCTATCATCAATTAACCCAAAGCTTTGCCCGTGCTCTCGCGCACAATAAGTTCAAACGGCATAATAACCTTTGGGGCCTTTCGAATTTTTCCGTTGAGTAAGTCCACCAGTAGCGTAACTGCCGTTCTGCCAAACTCTTCTGCGGGTTGGGCAATAGTGGTTAACGGTGGGTCGACAAATGCCGAAAACGCAATGTCATCGAAGCCTGCCACTGAAATATCGTTAGGCGCATTCAAGTTAGCTTGCTTAAAGGCTTGCATGGCACCAATAGCAGTCTCGTCGTTCTCACAAAACACGGCGGTGGGTCTATTTTCAAGGTGACTAATGGTTTCCCCGGCGTTGTATCCGGCCTGTAATGTAAAATCGCCTGGGAATAACAAGTTTTCATCAAAGGCAATATTGGCTTGCGCTAACGCGTCTTTATATCCAACCAAGCGCTCTTGGGTTAGCGGGCTTGAATTAGGTCCCTTGATCATGGCAATACGGGTATGGCCTAACGAAATTAAGTGCTCGGTCATTGCTTTGGCTGCAGCACGGTTGTCTAACGACACAACAGGATATTGACCATCGTCTATCACTTCACAGGCATTCACCATAGGAAGTAGGCCGTTGTCGTTAATCATCGTGGCATCAAATGGGTTGTGCGCACGTAACTGTATAAGCCCATCAGCCTGAGAAGTGCTTACCATCTTGGCGTAATGGCTTTCTATTTCACTATTACCAAGTGTATTGGCAAGTAAAATGGAATAACCCAGTTCTGCTGCCGCTTCCTGCATACCGCTAATAACACGCGCAAAAAATACGTTCGCTACTGTGGGCACCAATACCACTAAATTGTGCGTTTTCCCCGAGCGAAACTTTACCGCCATTAAGTTAGGTTTATATCCAACTGCTTGAACAGCGGCCATTACCTTATTGCGCGTTTTGGGAGAAACACGCTCTGGTTGTTGTAATGTTCTTGATACGGTAGCGACCGACACGCCGGCACTATCTGCTACATCTCTAATATTTGCCATGTACGTTGTTGTTGTTTGTTAATTCACTCGCGCATTGTAAACCTAACCCAGTAGAAGTGTGGTCTATACGATGGTAGCGAATTCAAAATTTACGCGAAATTAATATGTAACCGTTTTCATTTTAAGCAAAAGAATACGCACTTTCATTAAAACGTCAAAGGTTATTTGTAGGATTTATGTAAATTTAAGCTAGTACACAGAGGAATTTCAATGCAACCAATTCGAATGGGAATGATCGGAGGCGGGGAAGGCGCGTTTATCGGTGCCGTGCATCGTCATGCCGCAGGGTTAGATGGGAACTACCAGTTGGTGTGTGGCGCATTTAGCCGCAACGAAGAAAATAATATGCGTACTGCTTCTGCGTTGAATGTTTCTACATCGCGTACATACGGCAGTTGGCAAACAATGTTAGAAGAAGAAGCCAAGTTACCTGAGCAGCAGCGCATGCAGGTTGTGGTTATCGTAACGCCTAATCATCTTCACGTACCTATTTCACTTGCCGCAATTAAGGCAGGCTTTCACGTCTTCTGTGAAAAACCAGCAGGCGTTAGCTTTGCAGAAGTAAAAGAGCTTCAAGATGTTATTCACGCCAGTGAGTCGCTATACGGCTTGGCTCATACCTACCTCGGTTACCCTATGGTTTGGCAAGCACGTCATCTCGTTGAAAGCGGTAAGCTGGGCAACATTCGAAAAGTGTATGTTGAGTATCCGCAAGGCTGGTTGTCTGGCGAAGAAGAAACGCACAATAAGCAAGCGCAGTGGCGTACCGACCCAGCAATTTCTGGCGCAACGGGCGCAATGGGCGACATCGGCACTCATGCCTTTGGACTTGTTGAGTTTGTATTAAACGACAGTGTTACCTCGCTATGTGGCGAGTTAAACACGCATGTTGAAGGACGCCGATTAGATGACGACGGCGCCGCGCTTATTAAAACTAAGAAGGGTGCGTCGGGCGTGCTGATTGCTTCGCAGGTATGTGCTGGTGAAGAAAACACGTTGAAGATCCGGGTCTACGGTGACAAAGGTGGCTTGGAGTGGCGTCAAATGGAGCCGAACTCTGTTATCTATCGCCCTGTTGATGCCCCTTATCAAGTGTTTAGAGCCGGCCAGGGTCAAGTTGGGTTATGTGATGCTGCATCTGCACGTTGTCGTGTTCCAGCTGGCCACCCAGAGGGCTACTTAGAAGCAATGGCAAATTTGTATACCGATTTTGCTAAAGCGGTACGCGCGAATCAAAAAGGCAAAGCTGATGGCGTTCCAGGAATAAATTCAGGCATACGCGGAATGGTATTTATAGATGCCATGCTTGCCAGTACTGACAGCGACACCAAATGGGAGTCGGTCAGTCAGGAAGGAACGCAGTAATGCAATTACAACATACAATGAAAAAGGTGAGCGCTTATGGCTACTAACCAACAACCAATAAAAGGGCCTGCTATCTTCCTTGCTCAGTTCATGGGAAAAGACGCGCCATTCGATACGCTCGAGAATATGGCGAAGTGGGCAGCGTCGCTTGGTTACAAGGGAATACAGGTACCTACCGATCCTAGTCTGTTTGATTTAGAAAAAGCAGCTGAGAGCCAAGAGTATTGCGACAATATCGCTAAAATTTGCAAAGACGCTGGCGTAGAAATTACTGAACTATCGACGCACTTACAAGGTCAGCTAGTGGCGGTTCATCCCGCTTACGACGAGTTATTCGATAACTTTGCGCCAGCGCACTTACACGGCAAGCCACAAGAGCGAACCGAATGGGCAATTAATCAGCTTAAATGTGCGGCTATTGCCAGCAAGCGCTTAGGATTGAAAGCTCACGCTACCTTTTCTGGTGCATTAATGTGGCACTTGGTTTACCCGTGGCCTCAGCGTCCTGCTGGCTTAGTCGAACAAGGCTTTGCTGAATTAGCCAAGCGTTGGAAACCCATTCTCGATGCATTCGACGACGCGGGTGTTGATGTATGCTACGAAATTCACCCCGGGGAAGACTTGCACGATGGCGCTTCGTTCGAACAGTTTTTAAAAGCGGTAGATAACCACCCACGAGCAAATATTCTTTTCGATCCAAGTCACTTTGTTTTACAGCAGCTTGACTACCTGGACTTCATTGACCGCTACCACAGCCGGATCAAAATGTTTCACGTTAAAGACGCCGAGTTCAATCCGAACGGTAGAAACGGTGTGTACGGCGGCTATCAAGACTGGCAAGACCGCGCGGGACGTTTTCGTTCCCTTGGCGACGGCCAAGTCGACTTCAAAGGTATTTTCAGCAAGCTTACCCAGTATGGCTTCACAGGCTGGGCAGGACTAGAGTGGGAATGCTGCTTAAAAGACAGTGCGCAAGGTGCAGCAGAAGGTGCACCGTTTATCGCCTCACACATTATCGAGCCAAGCAAATATGCGTTTGACGACTTTGCTGGTGGAGAGGTTAGTGAAGCGAAGAATAATCGTATTTTAGGCCTTGAGCGCTAAGCGCCATCAATAGGATAACAATAACTATGATAACCCTACGCCTTAGTTTGATGATGTTCC